>Ga0206684_1000001_pt1 | contig 170818 bp, 235 predicted proteins | sample M210012015metaG_FD_155467 | JGI IMG/M metagenome (GOLD analysis project Ga0206684, IMG submission 155467) | Ammonia-oxidizing marine archaeal communities from Monterey Bay, California, United States - M2 100m 12015 | ecosystem: Environmental > Aquatic > Marine > Intertidal zone | place: USA...
ATGGTGTTAGAGAAATACTTGAATGCTTTTTTGATGGTTCAGAAATTAGAAATCAATATCTAATTGTTAAAGATGGAGACCTTGCAGGTATGGGTGCTCACTCTTATACAAAAGGAACAGCAACAGGTGGTTCCGAAGAGGCAACAAAGTTTAAAAAAAGGAGAATATAATGGAAGCAATAATACAAAGAATAGGGAAATTTCATTCAAAGGTATTTGGAACACTTGCTAGAAAAGCAAAGACTTCAAAATTTTGGGCAATACTATTAACCCTTGCTGTACTATATGAGATTGTTGAACACATTGTTTGGCCGATATTAGTACCGTATCTGATCTATATGCAATGGTTTAATAATGGATAATCCTGCAAAAGAAGTAATAAAGAATTGGAAAGAGAATAAAGGATTTCCATACTATCCTGAAGATAGAAAATGGCGTGATGATGAGTTTAATAAACTTACGTCATTTAATAGGGATACTTTATTAGATACACCCAATAAAATCATAGGTCAATCAACACACGGTTTATCACTTGCGTGGTCTTATATGCACCACGCTTGGGGAATTAAATGTGGTAAGATGAAAACACCTATGGAGATATGGGAAGACGAAGAACATTTAGAAAAAGGTATTAACAAGATACTTACAGGTACTTTCTTCACAAAACGAGAAGCACACAAAATTACAGAATCAGATATGAGAGCTATGTTGAGAAGATATAGTGGTACTCAAATGGTATCTAATTTTAGACCTACAGCAGCCGCAACCTTATATGATATATTTGTAGATAAAGATAGTCCACTAGAAGGTACTGAAGCAGGTACAGTTTGGGATCCTAGTATGGGATATGGTGGTCGTTTAATAGGTGCAATTGCAGCTGGGGTTAATTATATAGGTACTGATCCGTGCGTACTTACTTTTAGTGGTTTAAAAAAGATAAAAGAACAATATGGACACGAGCACAAAATCTACACATTATTAAGACAAGGAAGTGAAACGTATATACCTGATATGAATACTTTAGATTTTGTATTTACAAGTCCACCTTATTTAGGACACGAACAATATGGTGATGAACCAGAACAATCATATAATAAGTTTACAGCACAAGATGAATGGCGTAATGGGTTTCTATTACAGACTATTAAAAACGCATACACAGGTTTGAAGCCAGGTAAATATGCAGGCTTCAATGTTGCAAATGTAAAATCATATAAGACCTTTGAAGAAGATACCTACGATTGTATGGTTGAGGCAGGATTTGAAGATATAAAGATATGGTGGTTATCACTATCAACTCAACAAGGTACAAAGATACAATCTACACTTGAAGGCACAGAAACAGAAAAGAAACAATCTCAAAACTATGTAGGTCGATTCGCAAGACCTGACATTCCAGGCAGAAAATACGAACCAATATTCATTGGAATTAAGAAATAAATCAAATGTTCTCATTTTGTTCTATATAGCGCAATCTGACACACCCTAAAAACCCTTGTTTCCTGCGAAGGAATAATCCATTATTCGCTTGAATTTTATACCAATCTGTAGTAGCATAGCAGTATAAATGACAAAAGACACTATGAAAAATAAGTCGCAACTTGCAAAATTACTTGCTACTGAAAATATTGAAGTACAAGAAAATGCTGTAAAGACTGCTTCCTTTGATGTCAAAAATAGAATTTTAACAGTTCCTATATTTAAAGAGGAACACAAATCAAAACACGTATATGATATGTTAGTTGGACACGAAGTTGCCCACGCTTTACATACACCATCAGATTCTTGGGAATCTATGGGGAATAGAAAACAAGAATTTAGATCATTTGTAAATGTTATTGAAGACGCTAGAATTGATAAACTTATACAGAAAAAATATCCTGGTCTTGTTAATGACTATCTAAAAGGTTTTGATAAAATGTACAAAGATAATTTCTTTGGTACTAATAAAAAAGATGTAATGACTTATGCGTTGATTGATAAAATCAACCTATACTATAAGTCTTCAAAAAGATTAAATTTCAATTTTACTAAAAAAGAAAATTACTTTGTTAAGGCTGTTGATGATTGTAAATCTTTTGATGATGTATTAAAACTTGCTGAAGATATATTAGGTCATTGTAAAGAAGAATTAAAGAAAAATCCAGTAATTAAAAAAACATACGTACCTATTATTAAGAAAAAAGAAGGCGAAGATAAAAAAGATGATAATTCATCTACTTCAATGCCAGGTAATGATGAAGATAAAAAAGATAATAATGAGAGTAAAGATAAATTACAAGAATGGTTAGATAAAAAAGATCAGGAAGAAAATCCTAGTCCTAAACCAAAAGATAATAATGATAATAAAGATGATAGTAAAGATGATAAAAACGGTGAAGTTGGAAATGATGGCGCTGGCGGCGAACCTGCTCCAGTATTAAGATCAGTAACCAATGAACAATATGATACCGCTATCAAAGGAATTACAGATGATAAAAGTAGAGATAGAAGTTATTGTGAATTACCAAAAGTTAATCTTAAAAAATTAATTGTTCCTTGGGATAAATTAATTAGAGATGTTATGGTTTATGATCATAAGAATCACAATACAGATTATGATAGAGAAAATCTTAATAAGGCAAAAATTAAAACACAACAATTTATAAAAGAATCTTCAAACGTTGTAAACTATCTTGTTAAAGAATTTGAAATGAAAAAAAATGCCAAGTTATATGCTCGTCAATCACAGGATAAAACAGGTGTTATTGACCCATTAAAATTACATAGTTATAAATTTGCTGAAGATATATTTAAAAAGATTACTACTGTACCAAATCAAAAAAATCACGGTATGATTTTATTACTTGATTGGTCTGGTTCAATGCAAAAACATTTACTACCAACAGTTGAACAGTTATTAAATTTAACTTTGTTCTGTAAAAAAATTAATATACCATTTTCAGTTTATGCGTTTATGAATAACCACGATAGTTATCATAGAAAAGATAGATATGAAAACTCTGGGTTTTCAGTTACACCTAAATCACTACTACCAGACGCTAGTACAAAATTAGTACACTTGTTTAGTCATAAACAATCTAAAGTTGACTATATGAGAGTTGCTCAAATAATTCATAGGGCTGCTTTATATTTTAATAGTCATTACAATTGGAGAAGTCCAGAAACAGATAAAGTTCCTAGTATGCCTAGTGAGTATTATCTATCATCAACACCTCTTAATGAGTCGTTGATTGCAATGGATCATATTATTAAAAAATTTAAGAACGATTATAGAACAGATAAAGTTGCTTTAGTAACTCTTACTGATGGTGCTTCAAACTCAATGCACAAACACAACCCTGGTGAGATATGGTTAAAACTTAATAACAAGTATATAAATGCTGATAGTTATTGGGGAGATAAAAATGATTTAACAAGTGTTATGTTAAGATATTTAAAAAGAAAATACGATTTACAAACTATTGGGTTTTACCTAGTATCAAAATATAGAGAGTTAAGATATCAAATTAGAGTGCCTTACGAAAAAGAAATATTGGCTAGAAAAATGTTTAGTAAAGATAAGTTTATTGCTGACTACAGTACTTCTTATGATGTTTACTTTTATGTTAATTCTGGCACTAGAGTTTCAAATAAAGTAATGGACGATTCAATAGATACAACTAATAAGAGAATATTAAAAAAGATGTTTATGTCAGGAATGAAAAAAAGAATCAATTCCAGAGTATTATTACAAAATTTTATTAAGAGGATCGCATAAAAATGAGGGTTTATAACGCTTTTTTGTGCTTGACTTCTAATGAAAACAATGATAGCATAGCTGTATAACTTAAATGAAAGGACTTATATAATGATTGAGTTATCAAAAACACAAAAATCCGTACTTCAAGTATTGAAAGATACTTACAAAAAAGATACGGTGACTAGGGCACAAATAAATGCTCTTGTTAAAAAGAAGGTAATCAAAAATCCTTCTTGGTTAAAATCAGACAAGTTTAAAGTCGGTAGAGGAGTTTACACTCTTGTTATTGACAATACTGTTGATGATACAACCACAGTAGAACACGTTGATGTGAAACCTACTGATACAAAGGCTGCTTATATAGTTAGTTCGCTAACTGATAATGTAGTTCCTACTAAAGATAAAAACTTTGTAAATTTCGGAAACTTTTCAGATGTTAAAAATATAATAACTTCTAAAAAATTCTATCCTGCATTTATCACAGGTCTTTCAGGTAACGGTAAAACTCTTGCTGTAACCCAGGCGTGTGCTGTTGCAAAAAGGGAGATGATTAGAGTTAACGTAACAATTGAAACTGATGAGGATGATTTACTTGGCGGTTATAGATTAAGAAACGGTGAAACTGTTTGGCAAAACGGACCAGTTATTGAGGCGATGGAAAGAGGCGCTGTTCTTTTACTTGATGAGATAGACCTTGCAAGTAATAAGATAATGTGTTTACAACCTATCCTTGAAGGTTCAGGAATCTATGTTAAGAAAATTAACAAGTTTGTTAAACCTAAATTTGGTTTCAATGTGATTGCAACTGCTAATACTAAAGGACAAGGTAGTGATGACGGTAAGTTTATCGGTACTAATGTTTTGAACGAGGCATTCCTTGAAAGATTTCCAGTTACATTTGAACAACAATATCCTTCTGCTAAAACAGAAGAAAAAATTGTTTCTAATTCTTTGCAAACTGCAGGAAAAAGAGATCAAAAATTTGCTCACAATTTAGTTACTTGGGCTGACGTTATAAGAAAAACTTATAATGATGGCGGTGTTGATGAGATTATATCAACAAGAAGATTAGTACACATTGCTGAGGCATATGGAATCTTTAAAAATAAAATGAAGGCAATCGCTGTCTGTACAAATAGATTTGATGATGATACTAAAACATCATTTGTTGACCTGTACACTAAAGTTGATAGTGGTGCTTCAGTAGAACAGATTCTTGCTGATAAGAAAAAGGCTGAAGAAGCTGAAATATTATCAGAAAAAGAATCCGATGATAGTGAGGATGATAGTGAAGAAGACTTTACTGTCTAAATCTATCCATAGTGTAAGTCCGCTTGTGGCCAGAAATGGCCACAAGTTTTCTTACAAGGAGGGACAATGAAAAAAGAAAATAAAAGAAATAAATTAGAAAGATTTTTAGATAGACATAACCATACAATGGAATTAATTAGAACAATACTTCCAATTGTATTGTTAATTATGCAAACAATAATTATGATAAAGATATTTTAATATGAAGAAAGAAACCGTAGAAGAATTTGTAGCAAGAGGTGGTAAGATTCAAAAATTAAGACCTGGATCTGCTGCTAAATTAGGCAGTTTAGATAAGTCTAAAAAACCACAATGGGATGCTGACGAAATTAAAAAAGGAAAAACAGGTACAGCACCTATACCTGATTATTCAAATACTAAACCTAATACATACCACGATTATGATTTAGGTGGAGATAAGATACCAGTTTATGAACCAACAAAGAAAAACGGAGGTGAAAGTAAGTGAGTATTACAGTTGAAGTAAGAGGTGGTAACCTTGAAAAAGCTATGCGTGTATTGAAGAAGAAGATTCAAAAATCAGGCTTAATGGCTGAGGTAAGAGATAGAAGATATTACAAGAAACCATCTGAAATTAAACGTGAAAAAGCCAAAGAACGATCTAAACTTTTAAGAAAAGCACAAAAACTTAATGATGAAACTTTAGGTTATAAGTGGGTTAAAGGGAAAAAAGTAAGAAAAATTTAAGGAATTCTATGCCGTCTGTGTTGAATATTATATATATTATTACTATAAGGCCATTCGTAAGACCTTGTAGGGGTATAGATAGGTTGGGCAGTACCTGTAAGGTTAAAAGACTTACGAAACTGCCCACGTGGTCCATTGGTCTTCATAGACTTTCGGGTATAGGCTTAGTAAGATAAGTTAGGGTAAAGATGGCTGTTGACCTACCACTACCACAATATAAGGGCTTGTAATTTTATAAATAGTTCTTATATAATATAAGAGAACGCCTTAAAGGGTTCTCACAGAAGATAACTTTGCTTAACAAAAGGAGGTTAATATGACCAATTCAAAAGCACTATCTATTTTCAATCAATTAAGACCAGTAACCGTAGGGTTTGATAACGTCTTTGATCATTTTGAAAGAATGTTTAATGACGATGGCAACTTATTTAATGTTGCAAATCTACCTACATTTCCACATTACAATATAGTAAAACTAGGAAAGAATAAGTACGATATAGAAATCGCACTTGCTGGTTATAATAAAAAAGATATAACAGTAAACCTTGAAGAAGGTGTACTATCAATCAAATCTAAAAAAGAAGAAAAGATTGATAACGAAGATAAGGTAAAATCTGATGGCGAAATCTTGCATAAAGGTATAGCTAAAAGATACTTCTCTAAATCTTTCACAATCGCTGATGACGTAAAAGTTAAAGGCGCTGAATTGAAAGACGGTCTTTTAAAAGTGTCTTTGGAAAGATTAGTTCCAGAACACAAAAAACCAAAAACAATAGATATTAAATAACAATATCATAGATAGGGCGGCCTATTGACAGGTCGCCCTTTTTAGTATATAATGATTCATATAAATTGAAGGAGAAAATATTATGAACAAAGGTGATAAAATACCACACGTACACTTTAGAGTAAGAGAGTTAGGTGATTGGGCATTTACTAATTCTGATACTTATTTTAAAGATAAAAGAGTTATACTATTCTCATTACCAGGAGCATTTACTCCAACGTGTTCAAATCAACAACTACCAGGATACGAGAAATTACATAGCGTATTTAAAGAACATAACATAGATGAAATTTATTGTATGTCAGTAAATGATTCGTTTGTTATGAATGCCTGGGCACAAAATCAAAAATTACAAAACGTAAAACTTATACCAGATGGCAATGGTGACTTTACTGACCAAATGGATATGCTTGTAGAGAAAATCCAAATTGGATTCGGTATGAGGTCTTGGAGATATGCAATGATTGTAAACAATTCTGTTATTGAAGCAATGTTTGTAGAACCAGGTAAGGGTGATAACGTACAAGGCGACCCATATGGTGAGTCTTCTCCAGAAAACGTACTAAAATATTTACAGACAAAGGTTGACAAATCTACAAATTAATGTTACAATTATATTATGAAATACAATGAAGACAAAATCTTAAAAGAGATTGGTGACTATATTAAGTCAACTTACGGCCAACATTATTCAGAAGATAAGAGAGGCTTTCAAGTTTTAGATTTATTAAGAACACTCAACATTGGAAAAGATTTTTGCCACGCCAACGCAATTAAATATTTGTGTAGGTATGGGAAGAAAAACGGACATAATCGTGCTGACTTATTGAAGGCAGTACACTATGTTATACTATTATTAAATTATGATAAGGAGATGAAATGAAAATAAGTGATAATACAATAGGCATTTTGAGAAATTTCTCGGACATAAATGCCAACATACTATTTAAACCTGGGAAAACATTAACTACTGTTTCAACTATGAAAAACATTATGGCTGAGGCCATTGTTGATAATGATTTTGAGCAAGAGTTTGGTGTATATGATTTACCAGAGTTTTTAAGAGCATTAGATTCTTTTGCACAACCTGTGCTGAATTTTAATGGAACTACAAATCTAAAAATAGAGGATGAGAAATCTAGTCTATCAGCTAGATATGCGTTTGCTGATAAATCTACATTGAGATATCCTTCCAAATCAATAACAATGCCAGACAAAACAGTTTCGTTTACATTAAAGAACGAGGACTTTGAAAAGGTTAAAAAATTATATACTAATTTAAGTTTACCTGATGTTGCATTTAAAGGTGAGAATGGTAAGATTAAACTAGTTGCTTTAGATAAAAAGAATAGTAACTCAAACGAATCATCTATTGAAGTGGGTAATACCAACATAGAGTTTACTGCATATATTAAGGCTGAGAATATGAAAATTGTTCCTGGCGATTATGATGTGGCTTTATCAAAGGCAAAGATTGCTCATTTTATCAATAAGAAAGTTAAAGTACAATACTGGATAGCATTAGAAGCTGACTCAACATTTTAAGGTGGTTATATGTCAGAATTTCTATGGGTTGAAAAATACCGTCCAAGAAAAATATCAGAATGTATCTTAACCGAAGACCTTAAAAATACATTTATAAAATTTCTTTCACAAAAAGAACTACCAAACCTTCTCCTTTCAGGCACAGCAGGCACAGGTAAGACTACTGTAGCACGTGCTTTATGTGAAGAGCTAGGTGTTGATTACATTATGATTAATGGATCAGATGAAGGTAGGCATATTGATACTTTAAGAACTACAATTAAAAACTTTGCGTCTAGTGTTTCTTTAGATGGCAATTCAAAACATAAAGTTGTTATTATAGACGAGGCAGATTATATGAATGCTGATAGTGTTCAACCTGCGTTAAGAAACTTTATAGAGACCTTTCATAGTAATTGTAGATTTATATTTACTTGCAATTTTAAGAATAAGATTATACCTGCCTTACATAGTAGGTGTACTGTTATTGATTTTCGTATTATAAATGGTCAAAAAGTAAAAACTGCTACTGAATTTTTAGGTAGACTAGGTGATATACTTAAACAAGAACAAATAGAGTACGATAAAAGAGTACTTGCTGAACTAATACAAAGACACTATCCAGACTTTAGACGGACTATCAATGAACTTCAAAGATATTCTGTAAGAGGTAAAATAGATAGTGGTATACTTGTATCTTTATCAGAAATTAATAACAAAGAGTTAATCAAGTTATTAAAAGAAAAAAGATTTGGTGATATGCGTAAATGGGTTGTTCAAAACCTAGACAAGGATCCTTCATCTTTATTTTCTGGCATTTACGATATTCTTTATAAACATCTTCAACCATCATCTATACCTGCAGCCGTATTAACAATTGCTGATTACCAATATAAATCCGCTTTTGTGGCTGACCACGAGATAAATATGGTTGCGTGCCTGACACAAATCATGGCAGAATGTAAATTTAAATAAAGAGAGAGTAAAAGTAAAGTGGCAAAGAGAACATTATGGAGAGTAATGATAGTAAAATTAAGAATGTGGTATGCTGATATAAGAGGACATCACGGACATAAATGGAACTACGAACCTTCAGAAAATTATATGGGCAGAAAACGAAAGTAGAGCTGCTTTAGCTCAGCTGGTAGAGCAACTGATTTGTAATCAGTAGGTCCGCGGTTCAAGTCCGTGAAGCAGCACCAGAAAGTATATTATGATTGAGTATAAATTAAGTGATTATTTGAATGCAATTAACTGGACAAAGGTTAATCTGCTTGATGGAGACGACCTAACTTGGGAAAAGAAATACCCACCATACGTAATAAATCGTTGTTTATCACAACACGTGGACGCTATAATGATGGCGAATGAGATGAATTTTCACCACAGCCTCACTAAACGTCTGCAATTTCACTTCCTACTAAATACTATAAGAAAACGAAAACGGTTTGGCGGCAAGTGGACTACTACTGCAAGACCTAAAAATTTAGAGTATGTGAAAGAATATTATGGTTATAGCAATACGAAAGCAAAAGTAGCCCTTGACATACTGAACAAGAAACAATTAAACTTTATCAAAGAGAAGTTAGATAAGGGTGGGAGAAAAAGATGAGTGATGAAAGTTTTGATTGGTCACCTGAGCAAATGTTAGAGGTTACACTCAAACAGCCAGATGACTTTCTAAAAATAAGGGAGACCTTGTCCCGAATAGGTGTCGCAAGTAGGAAAGACAAAACGTTATTCCAATCTTGCCATATACTACACAAACAAGGAAAATATTACATAGTACATTTCAAAGAACTTTTTGCTTTAGATGGCAAGAAGGCAACGTTAGTTGAGAATGATATTCAAAGACGTAACACAATTTCAGTTTTATTACAAGATTGGAATTTATTATCAATTGTAAAACCAGAAACTGCTGAAAACAAAGCACCATTATCACAAATTAAGATTATTGCTTTTAAAGAAAAGAGTGAATGGAACTTACAAGCTAAATATAACATAGGAAAAAAACAATCTACTGAAGAACCAAAAAAAGATGATTTTGTAGTTAAAAAAACATTTACTGAATAGGAGTATATTATGATTAGATTATACAGACTCACAACAGGTGAGGATGTAATTGGCACACCAGTTAAAGAAGACACAACGGATTCACTTCAAGCAATCAAAAAACCTTTTGTATTAATTCCAATGCAAGGTCAACCAGGTAAACCTATGCAAATAGGATTTCATCCTTATATACCTTATACAAAAGACGAAGTTATAAAAATTAAAAAAAATAATATTATTGTAGAAACAACACCAGATAATAATATGATGGATGCTTATGAGCGAAATACAAGCTCATTAGTTACCCCTAAAAAATCAATCATCACACACTAATTGACTTTTTAGTTTTTTTTTGATATAATATATTATGAATTTGGCAAGCACTTTTTATACAAACGTAATTGAAAACAAGGGTAAGCTCCTTGTTAGAGGAGTCGCTGACGGCAAATCATATTTAAGTCGTATCAATTTTAGTCCTAAACTATACCTACCTACAAAAAATAAAACAAATCACAAAACACTAGACGGCATATATCTCAAAGAAAAACAATTTGATACTATATCAAAGGCAAAACATTTCTATAGTGAGTATAGTACTATACCTGGGTACAAAATCTATGGTATGAATAGATACAACTATCAGTACATAGCAGACACATATAGAGATGATATGCAATGGAAGAAAGATTATATTAAGATATTCACACTTGATATAGAAACCGAGTGTGAGAGCGGCTTTCCAGATCCTGATACTGCAAAAGAGAACATTATCTGTATTACAGTAAAAAATCATAGTAATAAACAGATATTAACGTGGGGGTCTGGCGATTTTATTTCTAAAAAATCTAACGTGACATATGTAAAATGTCAAAATGAAAAACATCTATTAATGGAGTTTCTAAAATTCTGGTGTAAAAATCATCCTGATATTGTTACTGGTTGGAACGTTAAATTTTTTGACATACCTTATCTAATGAATCGTATGAGATTTATATTTGATAACGATACGATCAATAAATTTTCACCATGGAATTATGTTAACGCAGACCGAGTACAACTCGGACAAAAAAATCAACAGTATTGGAACATACTTGGTGTTTCCATATTAGATTATTTTGATTTATATAAAAAGTTTACATATACTAGACAAGAGTCTTACAGATTAAATTATATTGCTAAAGTAGAATTAGGCGAATCTAAATTAGATAATCCATATGAAACATTTAAAGACTTCTATACAAAAGACTATCAAAGGTTTGTAGAATACAATATACAAGACGTTGAACTTGTTGATAGGTTAGAAGACAAGATGAAATTGATTGAGTTATGCTTGACTATGGCATACGATTACAAAGTAAATTATAATGATGTGTATTCACAAGTTAGATGTTGGGATACTTTAATCTATAATCATTTACTTAAAAAGAATATTATAATCCCACCAAGAGAAGACCAACAAAAAGATTCACAATACGAAGGTGCATATGTAAAAGATCCACAATTAGGTTTACACAATTGGATTGTTTCATTTGACCTCAACTCACTTTATCCACATTTGATTATGCAATACAATATAAGTCCTGAAAAGTTTATAGGAGTTGAAACAAAATCAATTGGTGTAGAAAATTTTTTAAATGAAAAGTTAGATTTGAATTGGGCTCAGTCCAAGGATGTGACCATCGCACCAAATGGTGCTATGTTTAAAAGAGATAAGCAAGGCTTTCTTCCAGAGTTAATGGAGAAGATGTATGGTGATAGAGTTATATTTAAAAAGAAAGCAATAGAAGCTAAAAAAGAATTCCAAAAAACAAAAGACCCAATTTATAAAAATGAAATTTCAAGGTGTCATAATATTCAAATGGCAAAAAAGATTGCATTAAATAGTGCTTATGGTGCTATCGGCAATCAATACTTTAGATATTTTGATGTTAAACAAGCAGAAGCAATTACACTTGGTGGCCAATTATCTATTCGTTGGGTTGAAAAAGATGTCAATAAGTTTATGAATAAGATTTTAAATACAAACAATGTAAATTATGTTGTAGCATCCGACACAGATTCTATCTATCTTAAATTAGATACACTTGTTGAAAAGGTTTGTAAAGATAAAACACCAAAACAAATTACAGACTTTATTGATAAAGCTGCTGAAGACAAAATACAAAAGGTAATTGATAAAAGTTTTGATAGACTTGCTAAGTATGTAAATGCTTATGGACAAAAAATGATTATGAAAAGAGAATTAATTGCTAATAAAGGTATATGGGTTGCCAAAAAAAGATATATGATGAACGTATTTGATGAAGAAGGTGTCCGATATGAAATACCTAAACTAAAAATTATGGGTGTTGAAGCTGTCAAATCATCTACACCTGAAGTTTGTAGAGGAAAAATTAAGGATGCTATACGTGTAATAATGAATGAAAGTGAAGAAGTCCTAATTAAATTTGTAAATGATTTTAAAGAAGTGTTTAAAACATTATCGCCTGAAGAGGTTGCATTTCCTAGGTCTTGTAATAATCTAAACAAGTATAGTGATTCATCACAGATTTATAAAAAAGGATCCCCTATACACGTTAAAGGTTCATTGATTTACAATCATAACATTTATAAAAATAAACTACAAAGAAAATATCCACTTATTAAAGATGGTGATAAAATTAAATTCCTAATGTTAAAACAACCTAATACAGTTAAAGATACTGTCATTGCTTTTTCTACAAGGATACCAGAGGAATTTGATTTACACAAATATGTTGATTACGATACACAATTTGAAAAAACATTTACTGATCCATTAAGATTTATTTTAAATTCTATTGGTTGGAAACTAGAACGTGAAGCAAGTTTAGAAAGTTTTTTTGAATGATAAAAGAGATTACAAAATATGTTGCAACGGAATTTATTATGTCAAGGCATTACTCACCAGTTATGCCTAAACTTACTAAACATTATTGTGGTTATTATGTAGATGATATACTACAAGGCGTTGTAACTTTTGGTTGGGGAACAAGACCTAAACATACAATACAAAAATTGTTTCCAACATTAGATACAAGAGATTATTATGAAATAGGTAAGATGTGTATGGACGATAGTATGGGTAAAAATTCTGAAACACAAATGTTATCAAAAGTATTAACTTGGTTAAAACAAAATACTACAATTAAATTTTTATTTACTTGGGCAGATGGCCTAGTAGGTAAACCAGGTTATGTATATCAAGCATTTAATTTTTTATATGGTGGGTACATATGGACAGATACATATGTTACAGACAAGGGTGAGAAGGTACATCCTAGAACTATACAAAGTAAATTACCTAACATACATAATTACAAATATGGCAGTAGACCTAATCCAACACAATTAGAACAATTAAAATTAAGTAGAGTAAAAGGTAAACAGTTTAGATATATTTTACCTATGAATAAAAAAATGAGAAAATTTTTAAAACAAAGTACAGTAGATTGGAATTTAAATTATCCTAAAGATAAAGATTTAATATGGAAGATTAAAAGACCTGGTGAATTATCATATACTTTAACAGATATAATGCCATTTAAATTAACAAAAGAAGTATATTATAACAAAGACAATGTTGAAAGAAATAAAGGTGCAACGTTAGAAAGTTTTTTTGAATGAAAAAATTTAAAGATAGTTTAGAAGATTTTTTTAAATGGGTAAAAGGAACCGAGTTAGTTGAGCTTGATGACATAGATGTAGCTGAGGATCCTATTAGACCTCAATTAACTTTAGGTTTTAGAATTACACACGGTAGAAAAATATTTGGATTAAAATATAATGATGAAATTGAATCAATTGCTTGTATCGCATTTTGTCCTGAAGTACCTAATACAGTTAGAGAAATGGATTATATGTCCAGAGTAAAAGGTGGTAAGATTGCCATTGCATATACAGTATGGTCAAGGAAAAGAGGTGCAGGTAAAGAGATTATAAACAAGATAAGAGAGTGGATAATAGAAAAACAATATAAAAGATTGGTAACTTTATCACCATTAACACCTATGGCAACTCACTTTCATATTAGAAATGGTGCAAAACAGATACACATTAATGAGGAGACACAAAATTTTGAATACAAGTTATGAAAGAATTAATTATATGGTTGATTGTGATACATTGGGGTTATGCAACAGGATCATATTTGGCTTGGAGAACTGATTGGAGTATTGAAAAATTTTCAATTATTATATTATTGATATGGATATTAACAAAAAATATGGGGTGATATATGCGGACCCGCCATGGCATTTCCAAAATTGGAACAATGCTAACGCACAAACTAATCCAGAAAATCATTACCCTACAATGACAATGAAAGACATTGAAAATTTACCAGTAGGAAATATTGCTGATAAAGATTGTGTATTGTTTATGTGGTGTACAGACCCATTATTACACAAACAAATACCTATAGTTGAGAAGTGGGGTTTTGAATACAAGACAGTAGGATTTACCTGGGTGAAAACTAATAAAGATAAAATGAAAAATTATTATTTTAAAGGTCCAGGTTATTGGACTAGGGCAAATGCTGAAATTTGTATTTTGGCAACAAAAGGTAAACCAAAAAGATTAAGTGGTAATGTAGATAGATTAGTTGTAAGTGAACGGAGAGAACATAGTAGAAAGCCAGATAGAATCAGATCAGATATTGTAAAGTTGTGTGGTGATGTACCACGTATTGAATTATTTGCTAGACAAGAATGGGATGGTTGGGATTGTTGGGGAAATGAGGTAAATAAATGGAATTGACTTTAGCGATAACATATGTTATAATAATATATGGTTTTATATATTGGTTATTAAGAAAGTGGAATGATGAAGTACCTAAATGATTATGCAGATGTAAATAAATTACCCATAATGGATCAACAAACGTTTGAAACTATTACAAACGATATTGGTAAAGAACAATTTAGATTAGATTTAGCACAATACATTGCAGACAATAGACCAAAGTTTCCTTTAAAGGAGATTTCGTTTGAAGCAATGCGTCAAGCATTTAAAAGTTTACAGAAACAAGACGTATGGGAATATGTAAAACCCATAGAACAAATACATAAAAATGTAAAAGAAAAATATGACGATTACAAATACACTTTTAAAAAACACGGTCTTGGTATTATAGACGCACCATCTTTATACAATGACGTATCAAATTATTTTCATCAACATTTAAGATTAAACTGTTCAAGTTATAGTTTTAAATCACCATTAGATGTATGGTATAATGGTACAGCGAAAGATATATGGAGATGTTTAGGTCCTATGTGGCGTGGTATTAATGGAATGAAACCAGTTACAGTTGGAGATAAAACAGAATTAAGAGGTGGCAGATTAGATGATAAGAGTTATGTATCTGCTTTTAGATTACAGACATATATTGCAACACAATTTAAACCTAATGTTGCGAAGACAATATATCAAATGACAAATGCTAAAAGAGTATTAGATACATCTTGTGGTTGGGGTGATAGACTTGCAGGTTTTTTTGCTAGTGACGCTGAAGAATATATAGGTTGTGATCCTAATCCAAATACTTACAAACAATATTTAAAACAAATAGAAACATATAACAGTTTTCTAACTAGACCTAAAAAGGTAACAATATATAATTGTGGCGCTGAAGATTTACCTTGGAATGAAATTGATAATATAGATTGTGCCTTTACAAGTCCACCTTATTTTTCTACTGAAAGATATAATGAGGGTGGTGAAAAAGAAGAAAATCAATCTTGGAAAAAATTTGATGAATATTTTAAATGGCGTGATGATTTTTATTTACCTGTATCACAGAAAAGTTTTGAGAGATCAAAACATACATTTATTAATATAATGGACCCTACAATAAAAGGTAAAAGATATTATAGTTGTGATGAATTAGTTGGTAGTTTAAAGGATAACTTTGTAGGTCAAATAGGAATGAGAATTATGCAAAGACCTAAATCAGATAAGTTATTTGAAAATGAAGAAGAAAAAAAAGAGTTTATGAATCGTACTTACATTGAAAATATATGGTGTTTTTCAAAACCAGAAAAACAAAATCCTAATCATTTTCAATCCAATTTTCAGGAAAAATTAGATTACTTTAGGCACAGCAGAAGGGCAACGTTATTTTAATGGAAGTTGAATTAATTGATAAAATGGGAAGTGACCTATCAGTAGTAAATGCTGCTAGAGTTTCTTTCAATAAAAGAAAATTTGCGTGGGAAGAAAAAGATGAGAAGTTAATAAAATATTTAGCAGAACATAATCATTGGTCCCCATTTGCTCACGCCACATTACAATTCAGAATTAAAGCACCAATATATGTAGCAAGACAATTAGTAAAACATCAAGTTGGTTTAAGTTGGAACGAAGTGAGTAGAAGATATGTAGATCATAAACCAGAATTTGATATTCCTTTTATGTGGAGAAAGAGACCTGATAAAAATATTAAACAAGGCTCAAGTAAAGAAGAAGTACCTTATGACATTATGAAGTTAATAAAGGTTGCTACAGAAACTTATAATGATATGTTAGAGGAAGATATAGCACCTGAAATGGCACGTATGATATTGCCTCAAAATTTATTAACAGAATGGATATGGTCAGGCACTTTATATGCTTTTGCTAGAGTATGTAATTTAAGAGACCACGATAATGCTCAAGTAGAAACAAGAGAAGTTGCAATGGAGATTTCAGGAAATATTAAAGACCATTTCCCTATAAGTTGGAAGTATTTAACCGATGATAGAAATAGTTGATTTAAATATTACAAATCTATGTAACGCTAGATGTCCACAATGTCAAAGAACAGCACGGATAGGATTAGAAGTTTGTAGAGAATTACCATTAACAACGTGGTCATTAGAAGACTTTAAAAATAAATTTCCTGTAGATACTTTAGACGATATGAAAGAATATAGTTTTTGTGGTACGTGGGGAGATCCATTAATGGCAAAAGACATAGAAAAAATATGTCATTATATTATTAACAATTCAAAAGCAAAAATTATTATAACAACCAATGGTAGTATTCGTACAGCTGAATTTTATAAAAACCTTGGCGACTATTGTGGCAGAAGATTGTCAATGGTCATAGATGTAGATGGTATTGATGAGCAAATGCACCAGAAGTATAGAAGAGGAACATCATTGAAAAAATCATTGGCTGCATTGAAAGCATTATCACAAACAAAAGCTATACCATTATCACAAACAGTATTATTTAAACATAATGAAGAACATAAAAATGCTATAAAAAAATTATGCTTAGATAATGGTTCTCACTTCCACTTATCTTATCCATCAGATAGATTCCCTGAAGGTTATGATGAATGGTGGTTTATAAATGAAGAAGGTCAAAAAGAATCATTAGAGAAGGTTGTAAATGTCCACAATTAGTTGTAAATGGCGAGCCAAAAAAAAATGTATGGTTAATCCAGACGGTCAAGTTTTTCAATGTTGTTATTTAAAGGAAGACTTTCCTGTCAATCATTGGAGAACAGACCAGAAAGATGATCCTGTTATTAAACAATATAAATTTGAAGATAACAATTTAAATAATCACAGTTTAAAAAGCATATTGAACAATGAATGGTTTACAAAAATATTGCCTGATAGTTGGAAGAATCCTGACACAGCGCCGAAAGCTTGTCAGCTAAATTGTAAGGAGGAATAATAAATATGATTATGGCAATATCTAAAGAATCATACCAAGACCTTAAAGCCTATTGGGACTATCAAAGATTAAGAGAGTATAACAAAGAACTTTTAAGGCACCGATTAAGCAGAGTAAAAGCTCAAATGTCTAATCATATGATTGGACCAGGTCAGTTAGACGCTAATGCTATGTTTGAAGATATATGGGTGAACGTACAAGATGAAGATTTAGAAAACCCATTACCAGGTTGGATACCACAAGAAGAAAAATTACGATTCGAGTGGGAAGGTGAACCAGACAATACAGTTAAGTTGCCTAAATATAAGGGAGGAAGACCAGTAATATTGAGAGCAAGACCAGAAGATGTATGGGAATAAATGCAGATTATTATATACAAACAACAAAAGTATATGACATACAATTTTCATAGATCAGAGCTTGACATTATCAGAAAGATATGTTATGATTTAGGTATAAAATATTATTGTATTAACTATCAAGGAGAATAAATGAGTAATGATTTTTTGAAAGACATAATTAAAGAAACTGGCAATGAATATGCTAGTTTAGCAAGTGAGGGACTGGACACAGGTGATGTTGATAGTTTTATTGACACAGGATCGTATGCTTTAAATGGTTTACTATCTGGTTCAATCTATGGAGGCTTGCCGTCAAATAAAATTACTGCTATCGCAGGTGAAGCTGCAACAGGTAAAACTTTCTTTGCATTAGGTATTATAAAACACTTCCTTGATAAGAACAAAGACGCAGGTGTAATTTACTTTGAGTCTGAAAGTGCATTAACAAAAGATTTAATTGAGGCTCGTGCTATTGATAGTAAAAGAATGGTTGTAGTGCCAGTTTCTACAGTACAAGAGTTTAGACATCAATCAATCAAAGTGATTGACAAGTATATAGAACATAGTGAAGACAAAAGAAAACCATTGATGTTTGTATTAGATAGTTTAGGTATGTTATCTACTACAAAAGAAATGGAAGATACTGCTGAAGGTAAAGAAACTAGAGATATGACAAGGTCTCAAATTGTTAAGGCTGCATTTAGAGTTTTAACATTGAAATTAGGTAAGGCAAAAGTGCCAATGATTATGACCAACCACACTTATGATGTGATTGGTTCAATGTTTCCACAAAAAGAAATGGGCGGTGGTTCAGGTTTGAAATACGCTGCTAGTAATATTGTATACCTATCTAAAAGAAAAGAAAAAGATGGTAAAGAGATTATAGGTAATATAATACATTGTAAGAATTATAAGTCAAGGCTGACAAAAGAAAACGCTAAGATTGATGTAAGATTAACTTACGACAAAGGTTTAGATAAACATTATGGTTTATTAGACCTGGCAATTAAACACGGTATATTTAAATCAGTATCAACAAGAGTAGAATTACCAGACGGAAGTAAACAGTATGCTAAAACAATCAATAATGAACCTGACAAATTCTTTACTAAAGAGATTCTCGCTAAGATTGACCAAGCAGCCAAAAAAGAGTTTCTCTATGGCACAGAATAAAAGATACGTCTTTGCTCAAAGAGATGTTGACGATTATAGTTGTATAAAGATTGTAGAAGGACAATATCAGGATATCATATACACATATGGGCACGTAAAATTTGCCTCCGAGGAAAATGACCAAGGTCAGTTACCTTTAAAATTTGATTATGATATAAAGAAAAATCCTAACAATGTTGACACCACAAGTATTGATTTTAGAAATTACATTGGTGATATATTAATAGAAGTAGTTGAGAAACAGTTAGAAAATGGAACAATTAGATTTGACAAATAAGTATATAAAAACTTATGATAATGTTTTGACAAAAGAAAACTGTCAGCATTTAATAGATAAATTTGAAGACTCATCCTCACAATGGGTTAAAACAGATTTAGATAACCATAGACATTTTACAGAAATCAATTTAAATTTACACAAGGATTGGCAAGACTATGCTAAATTATTATTTGATAAGTGTAGATCACTTGTTGACAAATATACAAAAGATGTTAAAATAGATAATGTAAAACAATGGCCAGAAACTTTTGGCTTTGAACAGATAAGATTTAAGAAATACGAAGACAATGATAAAGATGAGTTTAAACAACACGTTGATGTTACAGATTACAATAGTGCTAGGAGATTTTTAGTTATATTTTTATATTTAAATGATAATGATGGCGGCGAAACAACATTTGCAGATTATGATATTAGAGTTAAACCACAAGCTGGTAAGGCTCTTTTGTTTCCCCCATTGTGGACTTACCAACACACAGGTGAAAAACCAAAAAATAAACCAAAGTATATTGTAGGAACTTATCTCCATTATGTCTGATCAATTTGAAAAAACACTTTTATCCAATCTAATATTCAACGAAGATTTTACTCGTAAAGTTATTCCTTTTCTAAAGGAAGATTTCTTTAAAGATAGGGATCAAGTAACTTTATTTAACATCATTAATACCTTTGTTATAAAATATAATAATCTTCCTACAAAAGAAGCCATATCAGTTGAGCTATCTAATAACAAAACACTTACCGAAGACGAATTTAAAAATACAAATCAATTATTAAACAGTTTAACATATGACGAAGTTGAACAACAATGGTTGTTAGATACAACTGAAAGATGGTGTAAAGATCGTGCTGTTTATAATGCTGTACTCAAAGGTATAAAAATTATAGATGGTAAAGATAAGAAACATACACCAGAAGCAATACCAACTATATTATCAGAAGCACTTGGTGTTTCATTTGATTCACACATAGGACACGATTATTTAAAACAAACAGAAGACCGATTTGAATATTACCATAGAACTGAAGAAAGATTAAAATTTGATTTAAGTTATTTTAATAGAATTACAAAGGGTGGCTTACCACCAAAAACTTTAAACGTAGCACTTGCAGGCACAGGTGTAGGTAAATCTTTGTTTATGTGCCATCTGGCTGCGTCTATGATAAGTCAAGGTAAGAATGTATTGTACATTACTTTAGAGATGGCTGAAGAAAGAATTGCTGAAAGAATAGACGCCAACTTATTAGATGTAACCATTGATGACCTTTATGAAATGCCTAAAGCGATTTATGATAATAAAGTTTCTAAACTTCAAAACAAAATAAATGGTCAACTTATTATAAAAGAATACCCTACTGCTGCTGCTCATAGTGGTCATTTTAAAAATTTACTTGATGAACTTGCATTAAAGAAATCATTTAAACCAGATGTATTGTTTATAGATTATTTAAATATATGTTCAAGTAGTAGATTTAAAGGTGGAAACATATCATCATATTTTTATGTTAAGGCAATCGCTGAAGAATTAAGAGGCCTTGCAGTACAATATAATGTACCAATAATGTCTGCTACACAAACAACAAGAACTGGTTATATGTCAAGTGATGTGGGGTTAGAGGATACTTCAGAAAGTTTTGGTCTTCCTGCAACAGCAGACTTTATGTTTGCTCTTATATCAAATGAAGAATTAGAAGAACTTAATCAGATGAAAGTTAAACAATTAAAAAATAGATACAATGATCCTGCAATCAATAGAGCATTTATCATAGGTGTTGATAGAGCTAAAATGAGATTGTATGATGTAGAACAAACAGCACAACAGATTGTAGATAGTAATCAGGAATCAAAAGAGAATATAGAGAAACCATCAGGTCCACAACCTGCTGAAGCGTATGATAAATTTTCAGATTTTAAAGTATGATTAAAAAGATGAACAAACCTGCAAGAAAAAGAAAACCATCCATCTATTATAAAACAGAAATGGTTAAAGTAAAAGGTGATATACTTTGGCGTGCTGTAGAAATGCCAAGTAAATTAGTTTTGAAAGAATCATTTTTTGAGGAAGATGTCAAACAACTTGTTAAGTTTCAGAACAAACACAAGACATTTGGTGTATTTGGATTTCCTAAATTTTTTGATATAAGAAAATCAGAGGAAATAATACTAGATAATGGTAAATCTTCTTATAATCACCCACCATCCACAAGAGGTCGCAGATAGACATACATAAATATATGTATGGCAGGTGCAATAGAAACAAAAAAACAAGAGAATGGCTCAAAGGTCGTATTTGAGTCTGTAATAGAAAAAGGACAGTTCCCAGCAACGTCTTTAATTGAAAAGGTATATCCCAATGTACCTGCAAAGTGGGTTGACACTTACAAACTCCAATCAACAGCCCTTAAAAAATATTTAGGTTATCATAAACATTTTGTTTATAGTAGAGATGAAGGTATAATGCCTTTCATTGAAAAACTAGCGAATAAAAAAATGGGTGTGTCTAAAAAGGATGCTTGGAATCCTATGGACATTATCATAGTTAAAAAACAAGCTGAAGCTAAGGTAATGAAACAGATTGAGAAGATAGCAGACACTAATGGTATGTTACCTAAAGATAAACTTATACAGTTAAATCTTTATATGAAAGACCTTTTACAAAAAAGAATTATGATACCTATTTCTCTTAAAGAGATAAAGGTAGGTGTAAGAGAAGCTCATATTGATGAATCTAATGTAGGTGCAAAGTCAAAAGGTGTAAGATTTAGGTTAGTTCCTAAATCATTAACTTGTGATTTAGATGTAACCAAACCACCTCTATTAGATACAGGAGAGTTTGGTTTTAAAATGTTTGTAGATGATGAGATGGTCAAAGTGCAAGTAAGAAGTTTTAGATATAGTAAACCAAGCACAAGTGTACAAACAGATTTAACTCCTATAGGTCGTCAAAGTGGTGCCAAATTAGGTAAAGCAGCTGCTGACGCAATGGTTCAGTTTTTAACAAAAGCTAATTTACAAAGACCTCTATCACCAACACAAGATCCAATGATTGCAGTTGATGGTAAATTTACAAAAGCTCAAATAAATTTTTGGGATAAATTTTACAAAACTATAAAAGATGTTGCGATAGAAAAAGAGAAAGTAAATTGGGATGCACCAATAGATTTAGGTAGTAAACGTGTTACCTTTCAAAGAATAATAGAATATTGTTTAGCAAATAAAGACAAAGATAGAAATGTTTTAGGTAGATTGTATTCAAAATTAGTAACATTAAGACATATAAAAATGTATCAAACTATAAGTCAGAAGAAAAAATTTAATGAATGGTTAAGTGTTCTATATTATGGTGCTAAAAAAGAGTTTTCAGATACAAACGGCCCTTTCATAAAGATATATTAATATAAATAGTCAAGTAAGTAGTGATTTATTAATGGAACTAGTGGATTTTCGCTTGACTAAAAGCGTCAAATTTGTTATAATGGACATAGTGGGAGACAAATGTATAGTTTTAAACAATATTTAAATGAGGCAAAGAACACTCATTTAGAACATTTAGAAGACGAAATAATTAATAACGGTTACGAAGGTGGCCTTAACGCAGTAGAATTTCTTAAATCATTAAGAAATATGCTGACAGGATCATCACGTAAACGTTTAAATGTATCTGTTAAATGGGATGGAGCACCAGCAGTATTCTGTGGTATCAATCCTGAAAACGGAAAGTTCTTTGTTGGATCAAAATCTGTATTCAACGTCACTCCTAAAATCAATTACACACAAGCAGACATAAGAAGAAATCACGGTGGTGGTTTAGCAAAAAAATTAGCAATCTGTTTAAAAGAATTGCCGAAACTTAATATAAGTGGTGTTGTACAAGGCGACTTGTTATTTACACCAGGTGATATTAAGTCGGTATCTATAAGAGGTGAGGATGCTATTGCATTTACACCTAATACTATAACATATGCCGTCCCAGAAAATACTGACCTTGCCAGAAGAATTACAAGAGCTAAATTAGGTATCATTTTTCACACTACTTACACAGGAAGAAAAATGGCAGACTTAAAAGCAGGCTTTGGCGTCAATGTAAAACGATTTGCAAAGACGCCATCAGTATTTTTTGATGACGCAAGTTATAAAGACTCATCTGGTGTTGCTACATTTACAACTGCTGAAAGCGCTCAGTATGATGGTATGTTAAGAATGGCAATGGGATCAATATCAAAAGGTAAAAGAATTTTAGATTTATTAAAAAGACAAACCAATATATTATCAGTTGGTGCAAGATTAAAAATATATTTTAACACAATGATTAGACAAGGTCAATCAGTTAGTAATGTTAAAAGATTACAAGCAGATTTTAGAAAATATTATGCTTCAGTTTTAGATGATGAAATGTCTAAAAGAAAAACAGATACAGCTAAAAGAAAATACAAAGCAATAAGAGATGATGGTTTAAAATTTATTGATAGATATGATAATGAAATTTACTTTGCAATTGCAAGTTATGTTACCTTACAAAGAGCTAAAACTTTTCTTGTAAGTAAGATGAATCAAATAAAATCTATTGGTACATTTTTACAAAAAGGCAATGGGTTTGTAGTAACAAATCCTGAAGGTTATGTTGCTGTTGATAGAATGGGTAACGCAGTAAAATTAGTAGATAGACTAGAGTTTAGTACCGCAAACTTTACTTTAGCAAAAAATTGGGTAAAAGGATAATGAATAAACAATACGCTTATTTTCTTTTGAAAAAAAAGAGAATGCAAAAGAAAAGAAAACCAAGAAAGAGAAAGAAATGATAACGTCTATAAAAAAATTATATAATTGGAAGATTAATCTAATCAGAAAGTATCCTGTTTGGTGTGCTTATGGTGCTTGGGTTGAAGGATTCCTAATAGCATTGCTAATAGTATGGATATGGTAAAATGATTACTGTAGAAAAAAGATATAAGGATTCAAATGACAAATGGGAATTTGATATGATTTATGTTGATGGTATGGAAGGCGGGAAACAAAGAGAAGAAGACCTTGCTAAACAAATGGAAGATAAAGATAGTGAAAGTCATTTTGAATATAGAGTAGAACGTAAATGAAAGGTTTTAGAGATTTTATATTTGAACAAATAGGTCGTATGAGAATTGTGATGTTAGGTGGACCAGGTTCAGGTAAATCTACTTATGCAGAATATTTAATTAAACACTTTGATATAACACATATTTACCCAGGCGATATGTTAAGAAAAGAAATGGAAAAAAAGAGTGAAATAGGAAAAGAAATAAAAGATTTAATGGCAAAAGGTAAGTTTGCTCCTAATGATATTGTTTTAGAATTAATAAAAAAGAAAGTTGATCAATCACCTAAAGGTTATGTGTTTGATGGATGGCCAAGATATATGGAACAAGTTAATGATATGCTAAAGGCACAAATAGGTTACGACCGTGCAGTATTTTTGAACGTAAGTAAAGAGGAAGTTATGAAAAGATTGTTAGCAAGAGGTCGTGCTGATGATACAGTTGATATTATTAATGATAGAATTGCTTTATATAAAAAAGAAACAGGTCCTGTTGTTGAATACTTTAGAAAGCAACCAGGATTTATTGAAATAAAAGCAGAGGGTGGCACACCTAAAGAAACGGCCAACGAAATTATAAACAGAATAGAAGGAGAATAAAATGGGATTTTTTACAGGCTTATGGAAAGATTGGGGTAAAGGTAAACAAGCTGGACCCAAAACAAACAAAGTAGCAAAACCAAAATTAAAGAAAGTTAATACTAGAAAGAAAAAAAAATATCCAAAGAGGATAGAAACATCATTATCAGGATAAGGAAAAAAATGATAAAGAAAAACGGCACATTTAAAACTATATTACTATGGGTAAATACTTTTGCAATATTATTCATATTGTATAAGTTATATGTCACAGAGCAGGATATAATGTCTTTATGGTTACAATTAGGTGATCAATCAGATTTATATCACAAGCTTATGAACTGGCTTAACCCGCCAGGAGAAACCCTATGAGATTAAAAAGTTTTATGCAAAATATATCTGAAGGTTTATATGACCCAGGTATATTTAAAGCATTCTTCTTAGCAGGAGGTCCTGGGTCTGGCAAATCATTTGTAACTTCAAGTGCATTTTCAGGCACAGGATTAAAACTAGTTAATTCAGATAACAAATTTGAAAGAGATTTAAAGAAGGCTGGTATGTCATTAAAAATGCCAGATGATGAAGAATATTTTAGAAATATTATTAGAACACACGCAAAGAAATTTGCTGTTACACAATTAGACCAATACATTAAAGGTAGATTAGGTTTAGTTATTGATAGTACAGGTAGAGATTATGATGGTATTGCTAGAAACGCTAGTATGCTTAGACAATTAGGTTATGATTGTTATATGGTATTTGTTAACTCAACTTTAGAAGTTGCTTTAGCAAGAAATGCTAGACGTGAAAGAACTATACCAGAATACATTACAAAATCTAGTTGGCAAACTGTACAAAGTAATATGGGGAGATTTCAAAATTTATTTGGCCAAGGTAATTTTTTAGTAGTTGATAATAATAGATCAGATTTAGAATTAACAACCGTTATAATGAATAGAGTAAGAAAGGAAGTTAATAAATATATGAGGGCGCCTATCTCTAGTTATATAGCAAAAAGATGGATGGCAGGTGAGAGAAAGGCCAAGAGAAGATAGAGATGAGATTTAAAGAATTTATAAAAGAGTCTATAATAGACATACCTAGAAAGACTTATGCTGGAGGAGTATTTGATAAAGCAGATACACCTAAACCTACAATAAAGCCTTCAGTAAAAAAACAAATATTAGACGGAATTAAAACGTTTGAAAAATTTGGAAAAGTAGTTAAGTATACCTTAATAGGATCAATACTAACTAAACAATATAGAGATGACGCCGACCTTGATATCAATATACTATTTGACATCCCTGGTTCACAAGCAGAACAGGAAAAAGTCCACGATAGTATAAGAGAATATCAAGGAGAGATAAATGGTAAAGTAATACCAGGCACAAAACATCCTATCAACTACTTTTCTATCATAGATCCTGCAACATTTAGTAAGGCTCGGGACATGGCTGATGGTACTTTTGATATTGACACTAACAAGTGGATCAGAAGACCAGAACCTGGTAAATTTGAGCCAGAAAAATACGTTGCGGATTTTCAGAAACACGTTTCTGAAATAGATGTTGTTAAAGGTGAATTGGTGAGGGATATGATTGATTATGAGGAACTAAAGAGTTTGACGAGCTCCGAAATTGATAACTTGTCAAAATTAGTATCCGAAAAGTTAGATGAAATTAAAGATTCTATTAACACGTTAATTGATATTGGCGCTAAGACAATTGCAAACCGAAAGGCTGCTTTTGATAAAGATATGTCGCCAGACGAAATCAGAAAGTTCGGTGTGAAGAATCGACTTCCGAAAAATGTGATTTATAAAATGTTAGAAAAGTATCATTATCTCAAATTTTTCAAAAAGTTGAACGAGATTATGGAAGACGGTAAAATTACACCAGATGAACTGAAATCACTATCAAAAATAAAGGAAGCGGCTGGGGGTAGATCAATAGCATTTACCTTTGGTCGCTTTAATCCACCTACAATAGGACACGAAAAACTTATTAACAAAGTGGCACAACAAAGAACAGATGATTACAAAATTTATTTAAGTAAAACTGAAGACACATCTAAAAATCCACTATCACATAGAATTAAATTAGCAACTATGAAACAAATGTTTCCTAGACACGCTAGAAATATGTTAGTCAATTCATCTAATATGATTTTAGATATTGCAACTGATTTATATAAACGAGGTTATTCAGACATAACAATGGTTGTTGGTAGTGATAGAGTAAGAGAATTTGATACTATCTTAAAAAAATATAACGGCGTTAAGAGCCGTCATGGTCTATATGACTTTGATAGTATAAATGTGGCGTCAGCAGGAGAAAGAGATCCAGACGCTGAAGGTGCCACAGGTATGAGTGCTAGTAAAATGAGAATGGCTGCAAAAGAAAAAGACTTAACATTATTTAAAAGAGGTCTGCCATCCAATTTTGCTAGAACTAAAAATGCACAAGACCTTTTTAGAAACGTAAGAAAAGGAATGATGTTAACCTCAAGTATGGACTACACAACTTTAGGTGCATTTAAATTTAAGCCATTTATAACTGCCTCTACAAAAGAGGAGTTAGAAAAGATGACATTAAGGGACAAATATATTTCTGAACATTTATATGATGTAGGAGATATAGTTGATGATATAGAGAGTAATATAACTGGTGTTATCATAAGAAGAGGAACAAACTATGTAACTTTAGAAGATGTTGATATGAAGTTACACAAAGCTTGGTTGTATAATATAATGGAAACTCCTGTTTATCCTACTAGTTTAGAGGAAAGAGCAAAGAAGTTGAAAGAAGAAAAAGACCAACCGAAAGATAAAGGATTAAAAGATTCAAACGAACTTGTAGGGTTTAAAGTACAAACTAAAGCAAGTAAAACCAAACGATTTAAAGAAATTTATAAAGAATTAAAGACAAAAAAAGGTGAGTCAGAACCTGAAAAAAGAGGTAATGAATTTCAAGCAGATGTAGGTGGACCACTAGCGTCCCTAAATGCACCACAAGAGGCATACGAAATAGGCCACGATTGGGCAAAATATACATCTTCAATTACCCCAGGTGAGAAGAATTATAATCCTAAATTTCAAGGTGGTCCTTATAAACCAAGTAAACATAGTGATAATTTAATCAACGTTAACGCAGGTAAGGATATAAAACCAATGAATAAGAAAGTTGAACTAAAAGATATAGAGGAATGGGCAAGTAACGCACAAACAATAGATAAATATAAGGAAAGATATGGGGAAGAGTGGAAATCAAAAATAGAAGAAACATACAATAAAATGTTTAATAAAGTGATTGACACCAGCAAAAATATGCAAGAAGGAAGAATGAAAGACATCGCTATTGACCTTAAATCTAAGGAAGAAGGCGGGTTAGATCCAGAAACATTTAAAAGAAAATATGCTAAATCTAAAGCCGATATGGAGAGAGATTTAGGGGGACAACCTAGTGTCATTAAGAAATCATTTAAAGAATTTTGGGCACAATCGGAGACTAAAAATGAGCAAGTATAAAACAACTTGGACAGAAATAAGAAATCATCTACACGAAATACAATTAGCATATGTTGTAAGATATTTGGACCCTAAAAATGGTAAGAGATTTGCTATACCATATAAAACTGAACCAGACGCAAAGAAAAAACGTGACCAATTAAAAGGTGATGGTGCTAGACAGTTATCAATTACAAAAGATTATTTAAAAGGTAAGTTTAAAGAAGAAGTAGATTTACAAGAGCTTATTAGAACAGGCGGTGGTGCTGTTCGTTATGATAATAAAAAAGTTGGTTGGTTTGATAAGTCAGGTAAGAGAGTTTATCTTGGCAAGGCTGATACACAGAAATTAATGTCAAAAGATTTAGAAAGAAAAAAACAAACAGGTGATTGGATTACTCCATATGATTTGTCAAAAGAAGATGTATCTAAAGATAGTGCATACGCAATCGGTATGGCAAAAGCTAAAGATATGAAAAATGATGAACCGCCTGTAGAAAAAAGTACAATTACAAAAGCACACGATATTGCTAAAGCAATATTAAGAAAAGAAGAAGTTATTAGTGAAGAACTATTAATAGAATGGGACAAACAAGAACTACAAGAATTTTCTAGGTCTCAATTAGACGCTTTGGCAAGACAATATTCAGACCTTAAAGGCAAAACTATATCTATTGATAATGCAAACAAATTAAGAAAAATTTTTGATAAGATACCTAATCATTTTTTAAATGATTTAAGAAAAAAACATATACCTTTCTTATCAGGTTTAGCTTTATCACGTATGGTACAAAAAGGCATACCTGTTAGAGAAGATACTGATTATTTAAAAAGTAAATTAACTACCTTCCAAATAAACAATATTAAAAATACATGGAAGATGAAAAAGGCTTCGGATGTAACTCCTGCTGTTAAAGATATGATTAAGAAAATGGATATACCAACTCAAATAGCAATTAAACAAGCAAATATTCCACACTTATCAAAACTAGTAGAAGAAATTGAAGAAGCTAGTAATACAACTTACAAAGTAAAAAAAGATGGTAAGGTAGTATTCACAGGTAAGTATAATGATGTTTTATTATACCGTAAAAAACATGGTGGAGAAATAGTTACCGAAGACGCTTCTGATATGGCACAAGCAAAAGCGACAGGTACACAAAAGAAAATTGCAGACCTGACAACACGTATTAAAGATACGGAAGTTAGGGGAAGAGATATACCCCTAGTTGATAAACCTAAAATTGCAATTAATAAAGCTGATGTCAATCATATGAAATTGAAACTTGCAGATTTAAAAAACAAGTTGAGATCAGATAGACAGCAGAGAGCAATGGCGGCTCAGAACGAACCTGAAACAGATAGTTCAGGTAAACCCAATAAGAAAAAGGAAATTACAGAAAATGAATAAGAAATACTTTGAAACAAAGTCTGGCAGCTTAGAAGAAGTTTCTACAAAAATTGCTACCGAGCAGCCGACAATAAAAAAACAAGAACCAAAAGTTAAATTAACAGTAGATAAAACTTACTTTGATGTCAAACCAGGATCACTTGCAGACGCAGCTGCTAAAGTCGTAAGTGAAGGTAAAGAAATTAAAGAAGACTGTGAATGCAAATGTGGTAAATCTCCATGCAAGGCGTGTGGTAAAGATCATCATCCAGTTAAAGAAGAAACTATTGTAGAATTTACAACACAACAAATCAAACAAGCGTATGGCATATTGAATGATCCTAGATACAAACAAGGTAATTATTCAGGTGCTGTTAAGGCAATTGAAAAACTTGCAAAAGGTTTATCAGACCATCCAGATGTTGCAAACGCATTAAAGAGAGCTAATGAATCAGTTGTAAAAGAAAATCCATTAATGGCTTTAGGAAGAACTGCAGCCGCAGCTGCTGGTGCAGCCGCAGGCGAAACAGCAGTAAATAAAGCTGCTGAGTTAATGAGCAATGTTGCTTCTGATAAAAAAATTGTTGGTAAGAAAGATAAAAAGTCTTTTTCAGATATACGTAAAGAACAGAAGTTAGTTAAGACAGGTGACAAAGTAAAGGGAAAGACTGCAACAGGAAAAAAAGCTGCAGTTATTGATGTAGAACCGTCATCTCGTCCAATCTAGGAAGTAGTAGTCTAATATGAAGCCTATTATTTACTGTGACATGGACGGAGTATTAGCAGATTTCAAAACAGCCGCACAAAGAACTACAGGTATGTCCATTAATAAATGGATGAACATACCATCTTCAAAAGAAAAGTGGGCACCTATTAAAGCTAATAAGAATTTTTGGTCTACTCTTCCTTGGATGGCTGGGGGAAGACAACTATGGACTTACATATCAAAGTTTGACCCACATATATTATCAGCATACGTAGAAGGATCATTTGATCCAAATTGTATACCTGGCAAAACTCAATGGGCAAGAAGTCGTTTAGGTATTGGTAGTTCAAAAATCAATTTAGTAACAAGAAAAGAAAAGAAACTCTTTGCTAAAAGAGGCCAACCTGCAATCTTAATTGATGATTATGAGAAGAATGTTAGAGAATTTACACGATCAGGCGGCGTTGGTATTCACCACACTAGTACATCAAAGACTATTTCTCAACTGAAAAAGTTGGGTTACTAATCTCATTCCTTATAAATAGTACTAGTTATATAACAGAATAAATTAATTAATTTAAAAGGAGAAAAGATATGAGTGGATGGGCAAAAGGAGCGGATACCGCTACAAATAAACCAAAACATTTATCTACTAACGAGAACTCCCAGTATAAAAAGCAAGATGTTTACGCAACCAATTCAGGTTGGGTACAAAGAGCTGGTACGAAAGCGTCTGGTAACGATAATGCCAACGCACAACCAGAAGTCTTGGTCGCTATACGAGGGCTTGCAGGTACATCAGCAACGACTGGACTACAGGAAGCAACTATTACAAATGTAAGATTTGTAGCAGGCACTACTGCAGCTACAGACTTAACTGCTGGTTCATCTAGTCAAACAGTTCAAATAGAGGTAACTTGGGATGAAGCAGTTACAGTTACTGGAGCACCAGTAATGAAAGTTGTAAATGGTGGCGGTGGAACACACGATTGTGTTTATACTGCAACTGGTTCAACAGCTAACAGAAAGAGATTTACAGTAGCGAGTCAAACACTTGCAACTGGCAATGTTCTTTCATTAGGAACTGCTCTCCATGACGCAGTAACATTACCAGGTGGAGCAACAATCAAAGATACTGCTTCAGGTACTATTAATTCGCAAAGAACTATTGCTGCTGGTATAAGAGTTACACATACAGTAGCTGCGTAGTAGAACATAATTATTAACAATTTAGGGGCGGTCAATCCGCCCTTATAAATATATTAACAAAGTGATCTAGGCAATTACCTAGAGTAGCATTCCCGAAAGGGTTTAAAGGAGAATAAATGGCAGACAAAAAGATAACGGCATTGACCGATTTGGGAGACTCGTTGGCAGCAGCTGACTTGCTCCATGTAGTTGACGATCCGTCAGGTACACCAATCAATAAAAAAATATCAGCAGAAAATGTGTTTAACAATATACCATCGTGGTTAGGTTTAGCACAGACTTCACAGTCAATTACTGCTGACGCTTCATCACAAGTTGCTAACATAACAAGCGCTGTAACTGAAATCAACGCTACAAGTGCAACAGGTGCTATCTCATTAGCAGATGGTTCAGATGGACAAATTAAAACTTGTATAAACACTTCAACATCAGGTACAAACAACGTAGTAATTACACCAACTAATTTAAGAGGTGGTTCTACAGTTACTTTGAACGCTGAAGGTGAAAATGTGACTTTGTTATTTAAAAATTCAAATTGGAATGTAATCGCAGGACACGGTTACGTTGTTGCATAATTTTATAGGAGAATATTATGGGTATAACTACACAAACGTTAATGAAAGAAAGATTTACATTACAAAAAACGCTGAGCGATATGAACGGCAAAATACAAGTGATTGAAAAGGAAGTGACGCAGATGAAAAATAATATGAATGCTGTACACGGAGCTTTACAACAATGTGAGAAACTAATTAAACTTGACGCTGAACATGGAAGAGATGATGGAACACAAGCACCGATAAAAGAAATTGAAAACGGTCCACCAGCTCCTTTTGATGACGCTCTTAATGTATTGAATAAAGGGTCATCTTTAGATATTAAACCTAAAGAGGAGGCTCATCTTTTAAATGAAAAGAAAGAGCAAGAAAAATGAAAGAAGATATCAACAATTTTTTAGAAGAACTGGCTAACAACACACCACACGTAGATCAGTTTAAAGATGTTGATAAGTTGAAGGAAAGTAATATGAAAGAGGTTGAAGAAGACCTTGTGGGTGGTAAAACTTTTAAGAAATTAAAGGACGAAGTAAACAGAGGAGAAAAATGAAAACATTTAAACAACATATAAAAGAAGATGGTAAGATGGTTGGCACAGCCACATCTAACGCAGTTGAAGATGGTTCTATTGGTGTTCATAACATCCATGAACCTGCAATTTTGAATAAAGTAAATGCTTTTGTTGGCTCTATTGCTAATGGAGAATACATCAAACCTGAGGCTGCTCTTAATCAATTAAGTGCAAAATTAAGTACAATTGGTGTGACAGTAAAAGATAAAATTGAAATTAAAGATAAAAAGGGTAACTTTGAAAGTGCATTAGTTTATGCTGGAGGCCGTTTCGGAAAAGATACTGACGGTTCTGATTTAAATGATGATGGTATATCTCATAAAGGTAATAGTATAAAACTAAAAGGTAATTACGAAACATTAAAGAACGGCGCTGTTAAAGTTTATGCAGAGCTTGGCTAATGTTTGATAGGATAACAAAGAAAAATTGGTTATTTTACGCTATAAAAAACTACAATGTTCCTAATTTAGATAGTGAACAGGAGTTTTATGAGGATGTAAAAAGATTTAAATATCTTAAACGTCTATTTCGTAAATATAAAACCACAGGCGAACTGAAAACTAGATTAGTATTAAATCATATTATAGTATTAACAAATGTATTTGGTAATGAGGCAGCGGCTACATTATTATTATTTAAAGTTGAAAGAGAGTATTGGTCGGTATTAAAAACTTTCTTACAATATTTAAATGTAATTACAATAGATGAGTTGCCAAACATAAAAGTACATAAAACTTTGTTGTCAAGTTTGGAGAAATTATAATGGGACGAGCCATAGATTTATTAATAACATATAGAGTAATCAAAATGTTGGTTACACCTTGGACGAGCCATGACGCATATAAGTATGGGATTATTGATGATAATGGAAAAATATTACGAAGAATGAGAGACCTGAAGATAGCTAAAGAGAAAGATTCTTATACTATACTTCATAGATTTGTTTTTAATTTGAAAAGATTACTAGGGTTATTACCTGGAGGTAAATCAAAGTTTGCTTCATATGCAGCTGCTTTGGCTTTATTATTAAAAGAAAACAAAGATGTAAATGCTATTGAAATAGAAAAAGCATTGTACAAACATCTTGTTGAGAATAATTTAATAGCATATGATGATGATGTAAAAGAGTCTGTTGGATTTGATTTCTTACCAGAAGGTAAATATATAATGACAGATAGATTGGAAGATTTAGAAGGTGATACAACTGGTGATGTAGGTGATGTTGTTTATACAACTGAAAACCAAAAACCTTTTGAGAATTATTTTGGAGTTAATCTTTACCATGTTATAAACGAAGATACAAGAAAACAGATTATAGTATCCGAGGATAATATAGAGAGGATAAAATTGTAAATGAAATCGTTTAAAGAATTTAGAATTTCAGAAGACGCTCCTACAAATGCAGTAGGCGATGGATCAAATGTTGCAATGCCACCATCACACGAGCCTGGTGTTCACGTAAAGAAGAAAAAGAAAGAGAATCCTTTAACAAGATTAATCAGTAGATTTAAAGTAAAGGAAGACTATAATAAGATAGAGGTTGAAAACTTAATTAACAAGATTGAAAGTAGCCAAGAGGTACAATTAACTCAAATTGAACCTATCAAAAACAATATAAAATCTAAAAAACAACAAGGTACATATACTGAACAATTTGGTATGGCTGCATTTAGATATGTGGTAGATAGTCAAATCACATCAACTGTATCTGAAAAATTTAGAAATCAGGTTGCTTCTCAATTACTTTCAAAACACGTATGAAAACATTTAAAGAAATAAGAGGAGAGAGTTATATGAGAGGGTTTGGAATAGGTCCTTTAGATACATTAAAACCTATGAACTCTATGGGTTCATCTGGTCAATTTTTTCCAAACAGAAGATACGCAACTACAATGCCTGCTTTAACAGCAACGGCAAAGGGACCTGGGTTGGGAACAATTAAACCGTCAGCAAGTATGTTGACTGCAAACAAAAAGAAAAACAAAAAGGGAGATAAAGATGTCAGAAGAAATTAGATATGGCGCTGGTGGCGTTCCTTACAAAGCAAAAGCCGCAGTAGCGCCTAAGGAAAAAGTTAAAAAAGCTGAAGTTAAAGACGAAGTAATTTCAGAAATTTTAATTAAAAATCCTAATAAAGAAGACAAAGAAGAAAACAAAAAGGACTAATCATATATGATAGAAACATTAATCGCATTAGCAATGAAGTTTTGGATGTGGTCATTATTAATATTATTTGTTGTTATAGGTTTTGTTATTAATTTACTAGATAAAAGAAAAACAACGAGCTTAAATTTTTCTTATGAAAAGTTACCACACTTACAACCACTTGTTATGCCTACAAAAGATAAAGGTTTTTTTAGAGGTATAGTGATGTGGTTATTAAGCACAAGAAATTGGAAACTTTTAACTGATTTTAGATATACTATGCACGGTATAGATTATGTGATACCTGAAGGTTTTACATTTGACGGTGCAAGTATTCCTAAATTTTTAAGATCGTTTTTTTCACCAGTTGGTGTATTACTAATTGGTGGTCTTGTACACGATTTTATGTACAAGTATGCTGCTTTAAAACCTGCAGCTAAAAAAGGTTCACTTCTATTAGTTGATCAAAAGAAAGCAGATCAAATCTTTAGAGATATAAACATAGAGGTAAACGGCTTCTATTTTATGAACTACTTGGCGTACTGGTCATTAAGATTAGGTGGTTGGCTCGCTTGGAATGGTCATAGAAGAAGAAATATTAAACTTTAAAAAGGAGATAAAAAATATGTTAAGTTGGATTACAAATAGAGTAAAAGAAGTATCATCATGGCATGGCGGTGCTTTAATTGCAATGGGTCTAATAATATTGTTTGCTGGACCTATAGCTAAAATGGCTGCATGGGCTGCTATCGCTTGGGGCTTGTGGGCAATTTGGAAAAAAGGCTAAAATGTTTGGCCTTAGATTATTTTTTATAGGAATAGTTGCTACCGCCATTGCTGGCGGTGGCTTCTATGTGATGAAGTTGAGAAGTGATAATGCTATTTTGAAACTAAATCAAATCAAATTAGAATCAGCAGTCGCTGAACAACAACAACTCATAGAAAATCAACAGAAGGACTTTGAAGAAATACTAGTCGCAAATCAAAAGATGAACGAGTTAGTAGGTGTTTTGAAAAAAGACCTTGATGATTTAGATAAAAGATTTAACAAAAAAAATAGAGATGTAGGCAAGCTTGCAATTTCAAAAACAAAAGCAATAGAACGAATTACAAACAATGGTTCTAAAAATGCTAATAGATGTATGGAAATAGCAAGTGGTGCTGAATTAACAGAAAAAGAAAAGAATGCTACAAAGAAGTCCGAAATTAATCCTGAATGTCCTAGTATCGCTAATCCTAATTACGTTCCTTACTAGTTGCTCGGGTGTTAAAAAATTAAGTATCTTCAAAGAAGAGGTGCCTAGAGCACAACTTAATTTAGATAAACCTACGCCACTACAATTAGAACAATTACAATGGATTATTATTACTAGTGAGAACGCTGAGGAAGTGTTCAAAAAACTAGAGGAAAAGGGTATAGACCCAGTATTATGGGGATTAACAGACAAAGACTTTGAATTATTAGCAAAAAACTTCGCAAGAATTAGAAATCAAATGAAGATTACAAATGATTTACTAGATAAATATAAAGAGTATTACGAAGGAGAAGACGAGAAGAAAGAGGGAGACTCAAAGTAAACCAGGAAAAAAGATGTCGCTCCAAAAGCGGAGTAGCTTTTTGCTGAAAAAGACGGACAATATAATATGGGTAGATTAAATATATCAAGTGAATCGGCAGTAAGTATGCCAATGAAAAACTTAATTGCTATTGTTGGAGCAGTAGCTATGGGAGTGTGGGCTTACTTCGGTGTGATTGAGCGATTGAACAAATTGGAAACTAATACAACACTATTAGAAAAAGATTTAATACAGACAGAGGAAGCGCTTACAACTGATATTGAACAGAATAACGAATTTAGGATTAAATGGCCAAGGGGAGATTTAGGTTCTCCACCTGCTGATTCAGAGCAATTTATGCTGATTGAATTTTTAAGTGGCCAGGTGGAATCTATACAGAAGCAACTTGAAGGAATGATGAACAATAAGGTTAACATTGAAAGGTTACAGACAGATATGGATAAAGCTTTAGAAGATATAGAAAAATTAAAGGACAAATTAAGAGAAGCCAAGAACGGCTATAACACAGGAGAATAACATATGGACGCAACAACTTTAGTCACTATAATAACAATGTTTGTTGTGACAAATACATCAAGCGAATTTATAAAATATGATGGATTAATGGATTGTCTTAAAGACAAAAGAGCCATAGAAAAGAAAAAAGATGGTCGTAGAGCAATTTGTGGTCCATCCATGGCAGAAATTGACGCAGACGGTAACATTGTCAGTATTAAAAATAAAATGCCAGACCAATCAGGTAGTTTAAAACTTGGTGGTACAGCGAAGTCACTTACTGAAAAGAAAAAGAAGAAACAAACAGAAGTGTTAACACAGGATTAATTATATGAAAAAATTATTAATGATATTATTTACAACTCTATTATTAGTAGGTTGTAATACAAATAAAAGTATTAAAATAGAACAAGAAGTAGGTTTACTTCAAACTGTAAAAGAACGAGGTTATGTTGTATGTGGAGTTAATGCAGGCTTGCCTGGTTTCTCTGCTCAGGATGACGCAGGAAACTGGAGTGGTTTAGATGTTGACTTCTGTAAAGCAGTATCCGCTGGCATATTTGGAGATTCAAGTAAAGTAGAATTTGTAGGATTAAATGCTGCTCAAAGATTTCCAACATTAGCGTCTGGCAATATTGATGTACTTGCAAGAAACACAACTTGGACAATCAGTAGAGATGTGAACTTAATGTTTGAATTTGCAGGTGTTAATTATTATGATGGTCAAGGATTTTTAGTACCAACACATTTAGAGATTAGAAGTGCAACACAATTAGATGGTGCGTTTGTTTGTATTACAAAAGAAACTACAAGTGAATTAAATCTAAATGATTATTTTGCAGAAAATAATATGCAATATCAACCAATTTATGTTGAAGGTAATAAAGACGCAAAGGCAAAACTATTTGCTGGCGAGTGTGATGTATTTACTACAGACGCTTCTGGTTTAGCATCCGCAAGAGCAGGTGCAGAAGACCCTAGTAAATGGGTAGTCTTACCAGAAATTATATCTAAAGAACCATTAGGTCCACTTGTAAGACAAGGCGACCAAGAGTGGGAAGATGTAATAAGATGGACACATTTCATTATGATAAATGCTGAAGAGGCAGGTATTACTTCTGAAAATGTTGACTCAATGTTAGATAGTAAGAACAAAGAAGTTTTAAGAATTTTAGGTGAAGAAGGTTATATCGGTCCTATGTTAGGACTTGGTATGAAATTTGGTTATAATATTATCAAACAAGTTGGTAATTACGGAGAATCTTTTGAAAGAAACGTAGGACCAAAAACACCTCTTGCATTAGAAAGAGGACTAAATAAACTATGGAAGGATGGTGGCGTGATGTACGTACCACCAATCAGATAATATGTTTAAAAAAATTAAAGACGCAATTAAATTTCACAATCCATGGGAAAAATGGGCTGTGATAATTTGTCTTGCTGTATTATTATGTGTTAGTTTTTCAGCTGCTAAAGCAGACTGCACAGGTTGTGGAGATGATGGTCATCAACAATGTCCATTAGACGGCAATGAACATTCACACGCACCAAAACCCGAAGTAGTATTTGCTGTTTGTGTATTTGCAGATGGCTCATTGATAGACCATAAAGGTGCTAACTCAATGTCCGATTGCTTAAAGACTAAAAGAGAAGTTGAAAAGGCTTGGAGAAATAAATCAGAAGAAACAGATAGTGTTGAAATAAATGGTATTACTTACAAGATTGATGGAGAAAGTTTAGCATTTATGTGTGATTTAGTGGATGCTCAAGTACATCATTATGAAGATGGTACTTGGGAAATTATAGAAATTTTAGGTAAACATAAAAAGGACGAATAATTTACAATGATAGATAATGATACAATATTGACAATATCCAGATTATGGCCAATCTTTGTGGCATTTATTATCCTAATTATTAACCTAGCACAATCTCATTACAGAATTAAGGTATTAGAGGAAAAAGTTAAGACAGCTTTTGATTTAATTAATAAGTTACAAGATAAAAAATAAATAAATATTATATTATGGGAACGAACTTGAAAAGAATGATAGTAAGTGGTGATAGTTGCACCGAAGCAGAATTTTGGTCTAATTGTCATCCTACTTGGGATTTTAATTATCCAAAATGGCCTGAATATGTAGCCGAACATTTTGGTTTGAAGTTAATTAATTTAGCTAGAGGCGGACAAGGCAATCAATACATATATCACACACTATTAGAAGAAGTTACAAATACACCTAAAGAAGACATAGGTTTAGTTATGGCTGGTTGGTCACAATGTCATAGAAAAGATTATGAAACAGGTTGGATGAATAATTGTTGGCATTCCAAAAGAGTAGATCAGGATGGCGACTTATTACATTGGGTAAGTAAAACTTTAAGACACTATTTAAGTTTTCAAATAATGTGTGAAAGATATAGTCTACCATACTATCATTTCCAAATGGGTGATTTATTTGAATGTTATTTGAACGGATTACAACCTACTGAAAATGACAGATTATTAGGCAAGACAGATGAAAATGATACAATGGAATATCCAGGAAAAAGAGATAGAGATGAACAACATATACTTGGTAGAATTACGTCATATGATCCTCACATAAAGAATTTTATTGGTTGGCCAGGCCTACAAGATAAGTATAGAGGATTTAATTGGCAGTTAGCTGGTAAAAAAGGATTTACTATGCACGATCAAATAATAGGTAAAGATAGGGTAGAAATAAAAAGAAGACAAAGATCCGTATCAGAATTAGATGATCATCCGAATAAAGAAGGTCATAAAGCAATGGCAGATTTTATAATAGGACAAATGACTGGCTTTGATCCAAATGCTAGATAAGATTTACTTCTACGCAGGTATTATCGGTATAGTAATTACTTTAAGTATCACTCTTATTTGGCTATTCAGTTTTTTATTCTAATGAAAAAAAATATAATTAAAAAAGATAAAACTTTATTATTATTAATTGAGTTTGAAGGCGTTCCAGAAGCACAAGCCGACAATCTACTTGATGAGATTAGGTATAGTTATCTAAAAAGATTACTATTTGAGCACCCAGCAACTTCTTTACTTATTCTATCAGACCACCGAAGAGCAAATACTAGAATAGCCGCAATATTAGATCATTTACAAGATAGTAGAAGAACACATACACATTCCATTGTGAATATTACACCAATCAAAACAACAATGGAAGATATCTACTCTATAGCAGATGTCCAAGGTTATAATATTCAGAATGTTATTGTAGCAGGTTGTAATACAACAGGTTGTGTCTTTGAATCTATGCCTTATTCAGCAGTAAAATGGGCTCAAGCAGGCCATTTTGTACAGATAGTATTACCAATGTGTGGTGACGCTGACATACACGGTATAGGTCCTGAAAAATATATAAGATCATTTGCTCGTTTATATAAAAAAATTAAAAAGGCTAATGTTTTTAAAAATGTTGAAATAGTAAGTGAACTTCATACTGTGTTGCATTTTAATAATGGTGTGCAATCTAACAGATTTGATATAGAACCTAAAATTTAATAGTATAGACGTTTATAGGTTCTTCTTTACCTTTTACTTTAATCTCATCAATATATTTAAAATTAAATCTTTCAAATAAAGGTTCTCTAGTATTTTCAGATATAACAATATCTTGTCCTAAAGTTTTACTTGAACTTTCCAATCTACTTGCTAAATTAACAGCGTCTCCTATTACTGAATAATCAAACCTTTGTTCAGACCCCATATTACCTACAAGACATTGACCAGTATTGATACCTATACCTATGTTTAAAGGTGGATCAAACTCTTTAGTTTTATTCATTAATGCTAGTTTTTGTTTCATCTCTTTAGCAGATTTAACTGCCATCTCTCTATGATTTTTACAATCTAATGGTGCGTTCCAAAATGCCATAATACAATCACCCATATACTTGTCTATTGTCCCTTCATTTTTTAATATAATATTTGTCATTGCAGTTAGAAACTTATTAACATAACGAGTAAGTTGTTCAGGATTATCTTTAAACCTTTCCGATATAGGAGTAAAACCTCTAATATCTGAAAATAAAAATGTTAATTCTTTTCTTTCCCCACCTAGTTTTAATAGAGAAGGATCTTTTTGTAATTTTTTAACCATACCAGGTGCAAGGTAATGCTCAAATTGTTTTTTGATTTGTAGTTTTAATCTATTCTCTCTAGCAAAATTATTATAGATTAAATGAGACCATATAATACTTCCTATAATCATAGGAGTTATCCAATCAACCATTATCATATGTTGAGTCCATAGATAACCACTTGCAAGTGCTATATCAAAATAGAAACCTACTAAACATAATGCAGACCATAGTAATCCTAATCTAGGCATTATAATCAAAAGGAATAATAAAGCAATTATAGTTATTCCTATTTCACTTATATACAACCAATTAGGTCTTGTAATAAACTTACCAGACAATAAAGTTTCTGTTGACAATGCCATTATTTCGTGTGTGTTTTTTAAACCGTTTGGAGTAAGAACGAAAGTAGAACCTTTAAAGGTTGTTCCAATAAAAACTATTTTACCCTTCATAGATGACCAATCTTTATCAGTATAATCTATTCTAGGTATCTGGTGTCTGAAATCAATCCAAATATCGTCTTGGTTAGGTATTGGAAATTTAATGACTTTCAGTATAACACTTGGGACGGATTTGTCAAGCGGTAATTTTCTAATAGTACCATCAATATCAATAGGCACTTCTACATTTCCTACAGCAAGTGCTTTTCTCTCTATACTTTTTAGGTTTTTTGCTTGACTTGTTTCAGTTAATATGATAGGGTACTTGGTAATCATCTTCAAAAACATTTCATCACCACCTAATCTATCTTTATGTACAAAGACTACATTTAAGAAGACTAGAGCTGCACCATTTTTATATGCGTTGATTATAGTACGACCTAATAAATCTCTTTTCCAAGGCCATTGACCAGATTTAACTAAAGCTTCATCCGAAATATCCAGGAGTACTAGACTTTTGGATTCGTAGTTATTCCCAAAATTTTGATAATTATCTAAAGCAGAAAGTCTTGTTTTTTGTATCAATACAGGATTAGAAATATAGATTATAATCAATATTAAAGCAATCATCCATACAGACCATTTATTAGTTAGCAGTTTTATCATATTATCTATTTATTTAGCCAACTTATCATATAAATAATAGTATCATAAGGGGAGAAATATGAGAATTATACTAACAATTTTAGTGTGGTTTTCTATGTTTTCTATGACGAATGCTAGTGAATTAGGATTTAAATTTGATAGTCCATCGTTTTCTGGTCAAGGAAAGTCATCACATTATTTAACAATTGAAAATATAGAGAAAACAAGAAAAGACGCAATTAAGGCTGCGAATAAAGCAGCAGCAGATAAAGTAATAGCAGACGCCAAGGCAACAGCCATAGCAAAATTCAAAGCAAATGTAGAGGCAAGATTCTATACAGCACTTGCTAAACAGCTTACAGATAATGTTTTCGGTACAGATGGTCTACAACAAGACTCTGGTACATTTACATCACCAATTGGTGGTGAAGTAGTTACTTGGGCAACAACAACTACAGGTAATAATGATACTGTAACCGTAACTGTTACAGAATCAGATGGTACCGTAACAACATTTACAATGCCTAAAGAGGACAATTCATAATGTTAAGAGCAATAGGAATATTTTTATTAACATTGTTGTTAGTTAGTTGTGCTGGAAGACCTGATTTTGATGTACGAACCCAACCTGTACAATATAAAGATTTAACTGAAATCAAATCACCAAAAGGCGATCCAATAGTGATTGCAGTTTATGATTTCCTAGATATGACAGGACAAAAGAAACCAGGTGGTAACTTTGCCTCAATGAGTACAGCGGTTACTCAAGGATCATATCAGTTATTAATTAAAGCATTACAGGATGCAGGTGATGGTAATTGGTTTAAAGTAGTAGAAAGAACAAGTCTCCCAAGTCTATTACAAGAAAGAAAACTAATTAGGTCTACAAGACAACAAGTTAATGGAGAAGGTGCAGAACCTTTACCACCATTATTATTTGCAGGTGCATATATCACAGGTGGTATAGTAGGTTACGATTCAGATATTAAATCTGGTGGTGTTGGTGCTAGAATTTTAGGCATACAAGCACATAAACAATGGCGACAAGATGTAGTTACTGTTATATTAAGACTAGTTAATGTACAAACTGGTGAAGTAGTTGTATCAATTACTGTTGAGAAAACTATAATTTCAGGTGAAACTGGTGGCGATATATTTAAATATTTAGATACTGATACAATGTTATTAGAAGTTGAAGCTGGTGTTGCTAGAAATGAACCTGTTACTTATGCAGTAAGAAAAGCAATTGAAAAAGGTGTAGTAGAATTAATTAATGAAGGTGCTAAAAAAGATTTATGGGAATTTGATATACCAGTTGTAGAAATTACTGAAAAAAAAGTAATAGATTATACAAATAATACTGAAATAGGTGTACACGTTGATATGGGAGTGGTAAAAGAGGAAAAGACTTACGAAGAATACCTTGAAGAAAAGAAATTAAAAGAAGAAAACGAAGTAGCAGACGAGAAATTAAAAACAGAAGCTGCTGAAGAAGAATGGAACCAAATAGATACAGACGAGGAGGAGCAAGATGAAAAAACTGATAATGATTCTAGTGACTCTGGTAACCCTAACCAGTAATTGCTGGGCAGGTAATTCAGTTTGGATTCAGCAAGATAACCAAAACAGCAACAACTCTATCTTTATAAAACAAGATGGTACAGGCAACACGGTTGGTTATAGCACATCATATCCATTTAAAATAGATGGAGAGAACATCACCATCATCATTAAACAAATAGGCGACAATAATAAAACTGATTGGTCAAATCATAACTCTTTTAAAGGTGATGATATGACTTTTGATTATACAGCAACTGGTGATTCTAATACATTGAGACCAGATATTGATGATACAGGTGCTGATGGTCATTATTATGACATAGATATTACAGGTGATTCAAACAATGTAGATTTTGATACTTGGACGGCCGATGATGTACAGAAAACTAATGTTGATTTAGATATTACAGGTGACTCAAATGTTTTTTGGGTGCGTAGTAGAGGTGATGGTCATTTCTGGTATGTTCTTATGTCTGGCGACTCAAATAATGTACAAATTTATACCACAGCAGATTCAGTAGGATTTAATACAAACTCCAATAAGGCTATTGGTCCACAAACAACATCACACGGACAATTTGCAGATAGTTCAGGTAGTGAAGGCGCAAGTGCCGACATTTATATTATTGGTAATTCCAATACACTACACACTTCATCATACGGTACAGGCAATTATCAACTACACGATATTATAGGTAATGATAATCTTTTAGATATTCATTCTAGTTATACTAGTGCCGATAGCGACCCATATGGAGATACAATGACGATATTAGGTGATAGCAATTGGTTAAGAACAATAATAAATGGTGATGATAACACAATAAGATTACATATGGCAGGTGGAAATAATACTGCTAGAATTTTCCTTTATACAGATGATTCAGTAATAAACTTTGCTCAAGTGGGTGGTGGTAATACTGGTAAGGTAACTATCACAGGTGATTCAATTTACGATTACACATTAAACTTTTCACAAGACGGTTCAGATAATTGTACATACTCATATAATAGAAATAATCAAACAGCAGACGTAACTGCTACAGTATCAAACGGTTGTTAAAATGAAGAAGTTATTTTTATTAGTATCAATCTTGGTACTTTTATGTACTAGTCTTTCCTCAGCACAAATAACAGGACCTAAAGTAGGTACTGTATCAGGCCAAATGGGTACTACTTGGAATGAGCGTGATGGTCAAACTGAAAATACAGCAATGGGTTATGAGTTGCAGATGAACGACTTTCTCCAAACTGGAGAAGATGGTGGTATGATTTTATCTTACGTTGATGATACTAAATTTACAATGGGACCAAATACAGAATTAGTTATTGATGAATTTGCTTTTGATACTTCTTCTGTACCAATTGAAATTGCAATGAACATATCAGTTAATGTAGGTTCATTTACATATGAATCAGGTCAAGTATCCAATTTAGGTGGTGAAGTTAATATCAATGCTGGATTCGCTACAGTTACAGTACAAGGTACTGCCTTTTCAGGAACAGTTGACACTAGTGGTGAGGTTACAATTACCTTACTACCAGATAGTGATGGTGATATAGGGTCTGTAACGGTCTCTAATGACGCAGGTTCTCAAACCATAACTAACGCATACAATTCAGTAACAGTTGTGTCAAACGACCTGACACCAACTCCTCCAAAGATAGAAACTAATAAATCAGACATTATTGAGTTAGAAGAATTTGAAGAAGATATAAAAGATGAATCAACAAAAACTTTTGGTGATGTAGATAAAAAATCTGAATTGTCTAAAGACGAACAAGAAGCTCAGGAAATGGAAGAGGCGATAATAAATGAAGAGGCAAGTATTGTAGAAAATAGTGATACAATTGTTGCTACAGATTTATCTGCTAGTGAAGCAGATACAATGATTGAAACAAAATCAGTAGAAGAAAATACTTTAGTTGAAGTAGATGAAGTTGATACATCTTACTATGATGAATGGGAAGATGATTTAAAAGATTGGGGTTATATAGATGAAGACAACCAGATTTCAGTTTGGGATGCCGAAGGTGAAAAAACTATGGATTGGGATGACGCAAAGAAAATGTATGCTGAAATGGACCAAGCATACTTTGACGCTATTGGTTGTTCAGATTGTACCTGGGATACTATTGATTGGGATACTATTGATTGGGACGCTGTAGATTGGGACGAATATTCGGACAAATATAATGAACTATTAGAAGACTATGGTTTAACTTCTTGGAATGTTGATGTAGATGAACAAGATGTTGTTGAAGATACAAAAGATGAAACAGAAGCAACTGTTGTTGAAGGATATACTTGGGAAGATTTTGCTTTAGATGATGACTATTATAATAATAATGAATACAAAAACGCAGGTGGTCCTCCGACATTAACAGTACAAAACTATTGTGAGTACAATGGCTATGATGATTACTGGTGTAACCAAGATTATGTTGATTATCTAAATGACTGGTACAAAGATGATTGGACTTTAAAAGTAACCAATGATAGTTGGACTAAAGAATCTAAAAAGATATTTGGTAAACTATATGGTTGGTGTGGAAGTTGGCCAAACTATAAAATGTGTGATGACCAGCCTAAACCTTGGAAGATGAAAGACTTAAAGAAGACTTATATAACTAATTGGAGTTGGGACGATTGGGACATATATTGGGACGCATTATACGATTGGTGGTGGACAGGTTACGATTATAATAATGAAGATGATGAGAGTAATTGGGAAGATGAATATTCTTATGAAGATGACTATGATATAGACGCAGAATTGGAAATATTATTAGCAAGTTATGATGAGGAAGATTGTTTAAATTATGGATACTATTGGGACAATGCAAATCAATCCTGTGGTACAGAATGGGTTGACAATAGTGGTTCAGAAACACAGGTAACTGCTAGTGGTGAAACTTTAAATTATACTACTGGAGATGTAACTCAAACTTTAACTACAACAAGTGGTGGTGTGTCAACAAGTACCACTTCAACAGGAAGAGTTTCAACGTTAGATAACGACTTTAACGCAACAGCTTCAACCTCTGGTGATTACACAATCATAAATAGATATAACGACAATCATAGGGCTTATATTAAGGTTGAAACTTCCAAGACAGCTGATATTCAAATTTTACAAGATTCAGAAGCACAGAATATAGATGTTGGCGATATTATACCTCCTGGATACCCATACATAACAATAATACAGACGGACTAACTATGGACTACGGAACTATAAATTTATTAATAATATTCGGTTTATTAATTTGGATGAATTGGTCTATTAACAAATGGATAGATAGGAATTTTTAAATGGCGGATAGTGATATTCAAAAATTAAACACACAATTACAAGTCTTAAAAAATGAAGTAGGACAAGTATCAACTGTTAACTCAAAACTTGATCAGGCAATAGATAAACTAACAGATATTTCTGCTAGTATTAAATCTATGTTGGCTGTACACGAAGAAAAATTAGCAAAGCAAGAAGAAATAGATAAAGCGATATTCAATTTATTAGAAAATCGTAGAGTTGAAAGTGACAATAAATTTGAAGATATACACGGCAGATTGAATAAGTCTGTTGATAATTTAAGACAAGAAGTTGAACTATCAGAAAAGCGTTTAATGTGTGAAATTAAGACTTTAGCGTCAAATTTAGACGGTAGGATCGGCGTGTTTGAGAAATATAGATATATCATCATAGGTGCCTCAATCATCATAGGACTGTCTATGCCATCTATATTAAGTGTCTTAAAGATAGTAGGGTAAACTGCTTGACTTTTTCACATATATAGTATATACTTTTTGTTATGAGTGGTTACATTGATTTAAATTATATATCTAAAATACAGCCGAGATTACAACAGTTTAAAAAGAAAAGAGATTATCTTTTCAATTTTAGATGTCCAGTTTGCGGAGATTCTAAAAAATCTAAAACAAAAGCAAGAGCATATCTTTATAGAGTTAAAAATGATATGTTTTTTAAATGTCATAATTGTAGTGCTTCACACAATTTGGCTAATCTTATAAAATTAGTTGACAGACCTCTATATGATGAATATATTTTAGAAAGATATAAGGGTAGTAAACCTACCAATGAACAAAGTCTATTTGATAAATTCAAAACAGACACAAAAGCAAAATTAAAATCTACACCCCTACAAGGCCTTACAGCCTTTAGTACTTTGGAGGATACACATCCTGCAAAAAAATATTTGCTAAAAAGAAAAATACCAAAGGATTACTTTGATAGATTATATTATTGCGACAAGTTTCAAGCCTTTGTAAATAAGGTGCGTCCAGGGACTTTCACCTCCCTAAATACACTTACAAGATACGAACATCCGAGATTGATTATACCATTTTATGATGTTGACAATGAAGTCTTTGCTTTGCAAGGACGATCATTTGGGAAAGAACAGCCAAAATATCTAACAATTAAACTACAGGAAAACAAACAAAAAATATTTGGACTTGAACGAGTAAATCTTCATAATACTTTATACATAGTTGAAGGTCCGTTAGATAGTTTATTTTTAGATAATTGTCTTGCTGCTGGTGGGGCTGACTTACAACTACCTGTTGAAAAAAAGGATGTTGTTTTTATATTTGATAATGAGCCGAGAAATAAAGAGATAATAGATAGAATGTATAAAATGATTGATAAGACTTATATGATAGTAATATGGCCAGAAGGTACAAAGGAAAAAGATATTAACGAAATGATAGTGAACGGCAAGACAAAAGAAGAAATACAAAATATTATATCAGATAATACCTATTCAGGTTTATCAGCAATCACACAACTAAATTCATACAAACGCATAAGTTAAGGAGTAATATGGTAAGCACAGGATACGAGTCTATTAATGTCAATAAAAGAAATGGAAGAAAAAGCGAACCCCTTAACATTGATAAGATACACGAAATGGTGGAGTATGCTTGTGAAGATATAACAGGTGTATCAGCTTCACAGGTAGAAATGAATAGTGGCTTACAATTTTATGATGGAATATCTACCAACGAAATACAACAAATTTTAATAAAATCAGCTGCAGATTTAATTTCATTAGAAACTCCTAACTACACTTATGTAGCATCCAGATTACTACTTTACAGTTTAAGAAAACAAGTTATACACAAATTATGGGACCATCCACACTTTTATGACCACGTAAAAAAAGTTGTAGATTCAGGTTTATATGATAAAGAAGTAACTACACATTATCAAAGAAAAGATTTTGATAGAATGGAGAACTGGATTAATCATAATAGAGATTATGATTTTACCTATGCAGGTTTAAGACAAGTTATAGACAAATATTTAGTACAAGATAGGAGCATTAATACAATATATGAAACACCGCAGTTTATGTATATGATGATTGCTGCTACTCTCTTTGCAAAATATCCAACAGAAAGGAGAATGTCATATGTTAAAAAATATTATGACGCAATTAGTCAATTCAAAATCAATATACCTACGCCTGTTATGGCTGGTGTTCGTACTCCTCTTCGGCAGTATGCGAGTTGTGTATTGGTTGATATTGATGATACCTTACCTTCTATTTTCTCTGGCGATATGGCCATTGGAAGGTATATCGCACAAAGAGCTGGAATCGGAATCAATGCTGGAAGAATACGAGGTATCAATAGCAGGATCCGAGGGGGAGAGGTCCAACATACTGGAGTTATACCTTTTCTTAAAAAGTTTGAAGCTACGGTTAAGTGTTGCACTCAAAATGGAGTTAGAGGCGGTTCAGCAACTGTACACTTCCCTATCTGGCACCAAGAAATAGCAGACATTATAGTCTTAAAAAATAATAAAGGTAGTGAAGATAATAGAGTTAGAAAATTAGACTACTCTATACAACTATCTAAATTATTTTATGAAAGATTTATTAATGAAGAAGAAATAACATTATTCTCACCACACGAAGTTCCTGAATTATATGAAGCGTGGGGTACACCAGAGTTTGATGAACTTTATGTAAAGGCAGAAAGAAAAATAAGTGTTAATAAAAAGAAAGTATCAGCACAAACTTTATTTTTTGATATTTTAAAAGAAAGAGCAGAAACAGGTCGTATATACATAATGAATATTGACCATTGTAATACTCACTCCTCTTTTAAAGATAAGGTGACTATGAGTAACCTATGCCAAGAAATTACTTTACCAACCACTCCAATACAACACATTGATGGAGAAGGTGAAATTGCTTTATGTATTTTATCTGCCATCAATGTGGGTAAAATAAACCAATATGATGACTTACAATCATTGTGTGATTTAGCAGTTAGGGCTTTAGATGAAATTATAGATCACCAAAAATATCCAATTAATGCAGCTGAAGTTTCTACAAAAGCGAGAAGAAGTTTAGGTGTTGGTTATATTGGACTTGCTCATTATCTTGCTAAAAAAGGATACAAATATGACCAGAAATTAGCTTGGAGAGAAGTTGATAAATTATCAGAAGCATTCCAATATTTCTTATTAAGTGCTAGTGTTAAACTTGCAAAAGAAAAAGGACCTTGCTCAGCATTTAAACAAACAAAATATGCTGATGGTATATTACCTATTGATACATATAAGAAAGATGTTGATGATATAGTTAAACGAGATTTAACATATGATTGGGAATGGTTAAGAAAACAAATTAAAGAACACGGATTAAGACATAGTACATTATCAGCACAAATGCCAAGTGAGTCGTCTAGTGTTGTTTCAAATGCTACAAATGGTATTGAACCACCTAGAGATTATTTGTCTGTTAAGAAATCTAAAAAGGGACCATTAAAACAGATTGTACCTGAATATAATAAATTAAAAAACTTTTATACCCTTCTTTGGGATATGAAAGGGAATGAAGGATACATAAATATCGTTGCAGTAATGCAAAAATATTTTGACCAAGCAATTAGTGGTAATTGGTCATACAATCCTGAACATTATACAGAAGGTCAAGTGCCAATATCAAAAATGGCCGAAGATTTATTGACAACCTATAAATTAGGTTGGAAGACTTCTTATTATCAAAACACTTATGATAGTAAGAGAGATGAAGATGAACCAGCACATCCTATTGGGTTCCATGACAATGTGTTAGATGATAAACAAGAAGTAAAAGAGGAAGACGATCCAGAAAACTGTGATACGTGTACAATTTAAATGAAAAGAAAAAACAAAAAAATAAATAAGGTTGTATGTGACTCTTGGCCACATCCACATTCATATGAAAGTCTATATGATTGTATAGTATCAGACCAAGTACCAGCTGAAGATATAGCATTTTACTTTGAAGATATGGGATTTAAAAAGTATTACGATAATAGAGAAAGTATTTAAATGGAAAAATGTAAGAACTGTAAATGTGAAGCTCATTGTCCCGAAACTTGTATGAATTGCAAGTGTAAGAAATGTGATTGTTCGGTTTGTGAGAAACCAAGACCAAATGTTAAAACAGGAGATGAAATAGTACAATAATGAAAAGTGTATTTAATAAAAGTAAAAAACTAGACGCTACAAAACAACAAATGTTTTTTGGTCCTGATTTAGCAGTACAAAGATATGATACGTTTAAATATCCTGTCTTTGATAGATTGGCACAACAACAATTAGGGTTCTTTTGGAGACCAGAAGAAGTATCTTTACAAAAAGATAGAAACGATTATAATGAATTATCTGAAGCACAAAAGTTTATATTTACAAGTAATTTAAAATATCAAACAATGTTAGATAGTGTACAAGGTAGAGGACCTTGTTTAGCATTCTTACCTTTTGTTTCTTTACCAGAACTAGAAGGTTGTATAGTTGCTTGGGATTTCTTTGAAACAATCCATAGTAGAAGTTACACATATATTATCAAAAATTTATATTCAAATCCTAGTGAAGTTTTTGATACTATAATAGAAGATGAAAAGATAGAGAAAAGATCAAAGTCAGTTACAGAAGCATATGACCATTTGATTCATTTAGGTTATAAGTATCAATTAAATCCTAAATCAGTTAATGAATATGATTTAAAGAAAGCATTATATTTAGCAATGATAACTGTAAATGTATTAGAAGGAATAAGATTTTATGTTTCATTTGCTTGCTCATTTGCATTTGGAGAACTTAAATTATTAGAAGGTTCAGCAAAAATTATTTCAATGATTGCTAGAGATGAGAGTCAACACCTTGCAATGTCACAACAAATTCTTAACTTATATAAAAACAAAGAGAACGATAAAGTGATGTTAAAAATAATTAAAGATACAGAAAAAGAAGTTTATAAAATTTATGATGAAGCTGTACAAGAAGAAAAACGTTGGGCGACCCATTTGTTTTCACAAGGCAGTATGATTGGATTATCAGAAAAATTATTACACCAATATGTTGAATATATAGCAAATAGAAGAATGAGAGCAATAGGATTAGAACAAAAGTATGAGCAATCATCAGCAAATAATCCATTACCTTGGACGACACATTGGTTGAATAGTAGATCACAACAAAACGCACCACAAGAAACTGAAATAGAAAGTTATGTAATTGGTGGTGTTAAACAAGATGTTATAAAGGATCAATTTAAAAAGTTTAAACTATAATGCCATCATACGAACCATTACCAGCAAGTTTAAGAATAGAAAAGAGTGAAATAGAAGGACAAGGTTTATTTACTTTGATGTTTCTAAAGAAAGATACAAATTTAGGAGTATCTCATATAATTTTTAACCAAGGGCAACACAACCAATTTCCAGATGAAATCATAAGAACACCATTAGGTGGTTTTATTAATCATAGTGAAGACCCTAACTGTACTAAAGTGAAAGAAGGCCATAAGTATTATTTAAAAACAATAAAAGATATAACTGGTGGTGAGGAATTAACCGTAAAATATAGTTTTTATAGTATAAATAAAAAATAATGCCAGAAGACGAATCAAAAAAAATACAAATCAGCTGTAGCAATTGTGATGTATCTTATTGGGTAAAATGGAAGATTGAAGAAGAAGCTGAACCAGAACATTGTCCTTTTTGTGGTGCTGACGCCACAATAACAGAAGATGAGGATGCGATATTTGATGATGAAGACGAAGACCAAGATAGTTGGAATTGATTATAGTTTAAGTAGTCCTGCAATTTGTATTTGTAAAGGACAATTTAAGTTTAAAAACTGTAAGATATATTATTTAACAAATGTGAAAAAATATGAAGGTAATTTTTATAATGGACAGATAAATGGCAGACTACATTTACCCTATACCTCCCAGACACAACGACACGACCAAATTTCAGATTGGGCGCTTTCTATTATTGATACTGCTATTGGTAATATTTTTATAGAAGGTTACTCATTTGGAAGTAAAGGACTTGTATTCAACCTAGCAGAGAATATGGGTGCTCTCAAACATAAACTATACAAACTCAATAAACGATTTGATATGATAGTGCCAGGTAGAATTAAAAAGAACGCTACAGGCAAAGGTAATGCAGACAAACTTAAAATGTATGAGCAGTTTGTAAAAGATACTAATATTGATTTAATGAAAGAATTTGATCAGACAAAACTCAACAATCCAGTTACAGACATAGTTGACTCGTATTATATCACAAAATATGGGTCAGAATCATAGATGTTCTCATTTTGTTCTTATAATTATTCCTAAAAACCTAGTAAAATCAACGCTTTTTGTGCTTGACTTTCTTATGTTTTTAGTGTATTATATACGTATAAATGATAAAAAACACTATGAAAAAACAAGTTTCCAAAGAATTATTAGAACATCTTAAACAGATGAACATCAAATCCCAAAAGTGGGTTGATGAAGACCCAAAACATAGATGGTCTTCAATGATTACAGAAGACCCAAAACATTGGGCAAATTACAAAATTTACACCCTAAAAGAATTTAAACATTATATGGCTGAATCTACACATTGGGATTTATACAAATCTATCAATGGAGTAAGACCTAGATTTATGCAATATCATTTAATGACTACAGAAGAAATTGAAGCAGAAAATGACGCTATGTTCAAAGAACAAGAAGAACAAATTGCTGCTGAAAAAAAAGAGAAAGAAGATACTATAAAAAGAGTATCACAATACGGTAATTTTACCGAAAAACAATTAGAGAAATGGAGAGTAATATAATATGAGTTTAGATACAAACATACATCCTTTTAAAGAGGATTTAGGAAAGAACCTATACAGAAAGAAAACTTACTACACCTTATGTGTAGAACAAGAAGTATTGGCAAAAAATAAAGATGACGCTGATAATAAATTTATGGACGGTGGTGGAATAAACCATTCAAACATTGGTAGAGATTTAACAGATGAAAATCAAGGTGTTGAAACCTATATGGTAGACGCCAACTATACAGATTCAGGTGATACTGAATATGTTGCTAAAGTTTGTTATGAAGATGATGAATTTGCTAAAGAAGATGGTTTTGTAGAATTAGATACCTATGCTTTAGAAGATGACATAATCAACGAAAAGGGAGATTGTGTTGCTAAAGAAAAAGAAATTAAACCTTTAGACGATTTAAAAAAAATTGTTGATGAACACAAACCAATTAAGGCAATATTATAATGATTGAAATATTAAAATTTATAGAAGAACTAGAACTATTACATAAAATGCTTACTGTTGACAATTCAATAGATGATGACCCAAGGAAGATTTTTACTAGAGGTAAAATTAGAGAATTGCTTGCGAAGTATAAAAAAATAGAGTCAGATTTTGACATTCATTTAAATTTAGAAAATGAAAGTAAGTTAGGAAAATAGTGAAATTAGGGGGATACAATCATACACAGACAGCTCTTAAACCGTCCCAGGAGGCGGCTATGAGAGGATTATTCCACGGAAATATGAGGAAACAATGAGAAACGGATATTTTGCAGTTGTATTGAATAAAGAGAGCTGTGATGCTGTGAGGAAATATTCCACGATGGAAGATGTAAAAGGAGACCATATTACACTTGCATATAAACCAGATGATAAAACTTATGAACAGTTAAACGGATTGGTTAATGAGGATGTTGACGCTTATATTAGTGAGATAAGATCAAATAAAAATATAGAAGCATTGTGGGTTGACGAAATGAACTTAACTAGATTTCCATCAATAAAATTAAAAAGATTTAATCCAGGCCCAGCACACGTTACAATATCACATAAGAAAGATTTTAAATCTGGTGACGCAAATAGTATGTTTAAAGATCCAGACCACCTTGTTCCAGTAGACCATACACACGAATTGGGATATTTGAAAGGTACAGTTAAATGGATATCATATGAGTGAAAAAATAAAAGAATTACAAAAAGAAGTTAAAGAGTTGGAAGAAGAAAAAAAGATTACCAATTCTCAAGCAAGAATTAATGATATAGATGAGAGTATCTATAATACAAATCAAAGTATTGAAGAATTGAGGAAATATGAAAGACATTGATATGAAAACAGAAGCACCAGAATTATACATTAATGGTATGGAGACTTTACCAGATGTAATTAATATGATTAAAGATACAATGGATGAAGGTAAAACTGAATCTGCTAAAGATTACTTAAATCAATTACAAGAATATTTAGCAAAAAGAGATATCAATATTTTAGAATTACAGGAGACAGGTGAAAAAATATTACAAGGACTTGAAAAAAATACAGAAATTTTAGACCCACAACAAACAGTAGTTGATAATTTCCACGAGTGGAATATGAAACAAATGGATAGATATGAACCTGTTATGGTACTAATGACAATTTTAGGACAAACGTTGAAGATTATGAAATCGGCAATGCCTAAACACCAATACGATTCAATTATGGACAACGTCTATGAGTCGAAGGACAGAATTGAACCGTTTACTAAACCACAAATACATTAATGGAGGAAAATGAAAACTTTAATGTCAATATTAGTATTAATCTGTTTAACAGTTAGTGCTAACGCAAATCCAGTATTGAACTGGTTTGAAACTGAAAAAAACAAAACAATTGAGTTTCAAAAGAAATCGTGGGCTGATGGCAAAGTGCAATTAGCAAACACAAAACAATCTATTATAGACCTATTTCACAAGGTAACTAATGTTACACAGGATTAGTGATTTCTGTAAAAAGATTGATAGTATCAAAGCCCAGGCGGATAAGTTGTATAATTTAAAGTATAACAACACTAAAACGCCTGGTCGGGATGCTGAGATTAACCATTTAATAGAAGATATACAATCAACGTGTAAAATCGTTGGTGCAGATAAGACACCCTATCAAAAAGGTTGAAAAATCAACGTTTTTAGAGAGCTTGACAAATCTGTTATATTATGATAGAATATATTACATACAATGAAAATAAGTGAGAAGGACGATACTATGGTAACTAAAGAAGAAATATTTGAAGAATTTAAGATTGCAAAACAAAAAGACATTGCAAAATCAACAACAAAACCACCTTATGAGAACTGTTTTAAAAACAGATTAAAGTTATTAAAATCTCATAGGGACGCAAAAATAACAAATCCAAAAGTGTACAGACATTTACAAGTAAATTTTGATAATCTAATACTTGCTTATTCGTCACCTGTACCTATTGACGCATTCTATAAGACAGTATTCAATAAGACATTTACTCAATATAATGAGTCTAAAAGAGTTGAAGATATGACAGAATTACAAAAAGAAAAAGATGAAAGACGTAGAAAAAAAGAAAAAGAAGAATTAAAGAAACAAAAAGCTGAAGATGTTAAAGAAATTACTATTAATTAGTTGTTTGTTGTTACTTACAAATTGTGCCAGTAAGCAGTCTTATATAGGTGCTAGCACCACCGCAGCTGTTGCTGGTACAGCGTGTTGGCAGTATATAAGTGACAATCCTGCAGTTGTGGCGACTTGTGCTGTTGTAGGTTCATTTAAAGGTGCCGATATGATGAATAGTGAAACGGATGATCAATTAATGACAAGAGCATTTGTGGATCATTTAGACAATGCACCTAATAGTCCAGGTTTTACAACGTGGATGAATCCTAAAACAAATAGTAATGGTATAATTAAAACTACAGGTTTCTATTTAAAGGGACCTATTAAATGTTCAATGGTTGAAGTTACACATAATCAGAATTTAGATAATACAAGATTTTTTGATTCAATATTATATGGAAATCCATATAGACAAATACAATTACACGAAGTTTGTAAAATGCCCGATGGAAGGTGGATGATGATAAATGATTAAAAATATTATAATTTTTGTACTGTTATTAATTTGTGTATCACAATGTGGTGGTAACGATACGAAAGCAAAACAAATAGAATTAAAAGCAATGGATAACTTTTTTGATAAACTATTGCAAAATGCAACACCAATACCTTTAGTAGATAAACAATGTTTGAAATATGAAGATTGTCCTAAATGGGATGGTAATCCAGATACTAAAATGTATTATGACCTAATGAAAGGTCTTAACGGCTCTGGGAAGATTGAAAAATCAGACTTCAATTGGAATGTTCATCTATATCTATGCCACCAAAATAAGTTGTTGGATAGTATAAACGGTGAAGGTGCATTTGAAAGACTTGCAATCATTTCAGCAAAAGACGGAATGATACCTTGTCCTATAGATAACAATCCACATTGGAATTATGATTGGGAAAATCATATATTAAAAGCTAGAGCGGAGGCAGTATGATGAATAATAATTTTAAAAGAATTGTTATGTTTACATTTACAATTATAGCACTATTATTAATATGTAATATATTATACGCTGAAGATTCATTTGAAAACACAATTAAAAAAATAAACATATTAGAAAATGGAAACAATGAAGTCACTTATGATAAAATACAACCTTTAAAAGACCAGTATTGTTTCATAAAAGTAAAAATTACAGAAGTTGATGGTGAAATCATCAAAGAAGAAGTTGTTGAATGTGCCGATGGTAGAAAGGCGTATGATGGACCAAGTTATTGGGAGTTATTCGCTATGTTTTATTATGGTGATATGAATACACCTGCCTATTGTAGGCATTATGAACGACCTAAACACGCATACCATAAACCTGGTAAAGTATGTTTAGACAAAAATGGAAACTGGGAGGTAAAAAAATAATGATAAAAGGTATAATAACCCTAGTAGTACTATGGATAATCATAGCTTTTACTTGGGATCCATTTGTATCAACAGTTGAGAAAACACAGGCTGTTGACAAAACTAAGGAATTAGTGTATAATGTGTTTAATAAAGCGAAGGAGAAAGTGAAAAATGAGTAAAGTACTCAAATATATAATAATTGGTTTATTAAGTGTCACGCTTGCAAATTGTTCAAGCAATACTTATAAAATCAAAAAAGAAAGCAAGAATCAGGTACTAAAAGTTCCTTCTTGGTATATGAAAGACTATTCCGAGAATAAAGAATGTGGTACTAAAATGTTCGGCAAAAAGAAAGACAAAAAATGTGTCTTCGGTGTCGGAACTTCTACATCACCTGACCTAGAATTGGCAATTGACAAGGCGACAATGATCGCTAAGGCTGAAGTTGCTGATAAGATAAAAGGGGAGATGAATAAGAAGGCAAAGATTTTTACTACCGAGTTAGGTAAATCTCAAACCAAAACTGTTGTAACAGATGTTGAAACAACTATAGTAAACATTATTAAGAATACACCAGTACGTGGTTATGAAGTATTTAAGCAAGAGGTAACTTTAACGAAAAATGGTTACTACCGTGCTTGGATAGGATTAAGATTGCCTATGGGACCATACAACAAGATGTACAATTATTCTTTAGAAGAAATAGTTGACGCTTACAAGTTAAAAGAACTTGCTGAAAAATCGTATGATGAAGTAGAGATAATTGCTAATGAGCAGTAAAATCCAAATATACTCAAAGCCTAATTGTACTTATTGTACAAAATCAAAACACTTGATGAAAACGTTAGGCTTTGAATACGAAGAACATATGTTTGGGAAAGATTTTACTACACCTGAACAGTTATTTGAGGCAATAGGTAAACAAGTACGAACTATGCCTCAAATTGTTATAGAAGATAAACATATCGGCGGCTATAACGAATTAATAGAGTATTTTGCCGATAAGAAGTTAGTAAATTACAAAGGTGAAAAAATATAATATGAGTGATGATGGACAATTAGAATTTGATTTTGGGTTAGAATCTAAAATACCCGATAATGTAATATTATTTCCTAAAATACCTTTACGAAGACCTAATTGGGCACAACAAAAATTAGACGCTAAAAAACAAGATATGTTGAGAAGACAACACAATCAGGTTTACGTACAGGCCATTACAGAACAATTAACTGAACAGATGTTATTAAGATTAAGAGAAGAAAACATTAACATAACAACAAAAGAATTTTTAAGTGACTATAAGTTGTCACTAGAGGCGCTTAAGTCTATGTTGCTTAGGGCAGTACATATGAAACACCCATTACAACAACGTGTAGATAGGGCGGTCAAATGTAAACAAGGAGAAGGTAAGGACGTATATGCCATTACCATTGACTATAACAAATTTTAAATTAGATAACAATATGCGTAACATTTATATAATTGCAAATATATTAATCTGTCTGGCTGAACATAGTTTAAGAGGACTAAACGCATGGACAAGGAGGGTTATGGGCGAATGCCTGAAGACACCTTGGGCAGTTTTGAGTAGGGACCTATCTTGCAATAGATGGACTCTTCCTGGAAGATTGTGGGTGAGTTCCAACAAATCCCACGACAGACACATATTGTTATCTAATTTAAAATTACAGAATTCCATAAAGCACTTTGGGATAATTGCTAGTACTGGCAAAGTTAGCAATTCTAATTATAATGCCACAATAGAAAAGGAGATTTAAACAATGTTTAAATTTTTATTTAAAAACGACTCATTAAGAGTTGTATCAAAATCTAAAAGAAAATCTACTAGAGGTAGAAAAACTTTATCAAAAAGAGTTAAAGTTTTAAATCTTTTAAACAAAGGCGAATCTGTTACTTGGAAGACTTTAAGAAGCAGATTTGATCTAGTGTCTCCAAGAGCACTAGTTGACACATTGAGATCAGAAGGTAATATGATCTATGTTAACAAATCAGCAAAAGGAACATCTTATAGAATAGGTGAACCTACAAAAGCGATAATCGCTGCTGGGATCAAAAAATTATATGGTACTCCGTACGCATATAAAACTGCCTAATACTCATTGAGTATAAATAGAGGTATAGGGGTAGGGAGACTTACCCCTTTACACATAACAAAATGAGGAGGCAAATATGCCAATGACATCCGCACAATTAAACGCAGGTATGGACACATCAGGATCAGGTGCTCCACTACTACACGAAATCTTACTAAAAGTAAACAACGCAAAAGACAAATCCCAAAAAATTGAGGCTCTGAAAAAGAACGATTCAGTACCTTTAAGACAAATTTTAAAAGGTGCTTTTGATCCTAGTATCAAGTGGGATTTACCAGAAGGTACGCCACCATATAGAGAAAATGACGCACCAGCAGGTACAGAACACACGTCCCTATTTACAGAAGCCAAAAGATTATGGCACTTTGTAGAGGGAGCAGATAAGAAAACTTCCAGAACGAAGAAAGAAATGATGTTTATTCAATTGCTTGAAGGATTACACGCTAATGACGCTAAACTTATGATTTCAGTTAAAGAAAAAGAACTGAATCTCGTATATAAAGGGTTAACAGACGCTGTGGTTAAAGAAGCATTTGGATGGAATGCAGATTACAAAACATCCTAATATAAATATTGTAGAGTGATTCTATAATATTTCAACTATAGGGTGTAGAACAAAAGTAGAACATTCTACTTGACAGATTGTCGCACCCTATAACCCTTTGATTTTACACAATTATTTACTCCATTTTTTGCTTGATTTATAGTGCAATATCTGATATATTAGTACTATGAAATCAAATAATTATAAGGAGAGATATATATTATGGGTAAAGTAAAACAATGGGCTGAAGATACAGCCGAAAAAGCAGTTGATACTGTCCTTGTTAAATTGACAAAAGGATTAATCAATAAAGAAGTTGCTAAAACTGAAATTATGAAGTTAGATGTAAATTTAGGTCTAGTAGGTATTGACGAATTTAATATAGATGAAGTTATTGATGAGGCCGCTAATGCGTAAATCATTTTTAATATTATTTCTAGTATTCATTTATACTTGGTCTTGGGCAATATTTAATGCTGTCAAGGCTGACGACTATAACACCGCAGTTATTGGACACGTTATATCTGAAAAAATTAAAGGCACAAATATTGATACGTCATATATAATGGAGCAAGAGATAGAAAAACTTGTACATAAGTTTGCTATTGATTCAGTATATATTTTGCAGGCATACCTTCCACAAATATTAGAAGGTGTTGCGAGTGATTTAAGATTAAAACTTGACGAAAAATACAAAAAGGAAATTTTAAATGGCGAAAACAGTAACTAAAAAAACTAGAAAAAAGAAGGCAATTAAGTTAAAGAAAAAACTTAAAAGAGAATTTTCTTTAAAAAGAAAATATAAGACCACCTACAAAGATATTAGGATTTGGTTTAAACAATTTAATGACACCGTATTTGAAGGTAAACTATCTCCATTCGGACAGGTAGAAATAAAAGATTTAGCAAGAGAAAAATGTATAGGACAAGTAGTGACCTTGGAATGGAAAAGAAAAGGAACAAGACTTTTTAGATTAGAGATGTTACCTGACTATCCTGAAAAGAAGGATTTTTTAGATACTTTAGTACACGAAATGGTACATTTATATCAAATGCAAAATTTAGGAGATACAGGAAACCATAACGATTTGTTTTGGTCGTTTGAACCAAAAGTAAACTACGTAGGTTTACGACTATAACAAAAGAAGTTTATATTATGAAAAATAAAGATGAAAAAAACCACATTGACGAATGGTTAAAAATACAAATTAAAAAAGGTATTGAAATCATTGATAATGTTTTAAGAAACAATAATAATAAGTGGGAATTATATTATACAGGTCATTTACAAAAAGACATTTTCAATAATTTTCCAGGCAGAACTAGTAAAAAGATATTCAAAGGCTATAGAGCACATTTGGATAATAATAAACTTTTGTTTGTTCAAAAGAAGTTTGAACATAACGGATATGAATATTATGTAAAGAGAGGTATATAATGAAAAAACTTGATAAAAAATCTAAAGACATATTGAAACTATTGGTTAAAGGTAAAGGCTTCTATAAGACGCCGATTGTACCTAAAGACCATACGGATGGAAACATTAACTTGCTTGTACCGTTGTACCTTGCAGGTCTTCTTTCCTTTCAAAGACAATACGACATCCCCCTTATAGGTCCTTCTAACGAACACCTAGTAAGGTTTAAATGGTATGATGTTATGATAGACAAAAAGAAAACTGTAAAGGATTTAAAAAAGGTAATTAAAAATGGCCAAATTTAAACTAACAATGAAGTGGCAAAAAGTATTAGATAGAACCTGGTTTTTGACCAAAGTATTTGCTATTCTATGTATTATGTGTGGAGTTGCTTTTACGTGGGGTACTTTTTATCCCAATCAAACTGCTGTGAAGAACGTCAATTTAAAACTGGATCAGTTTTATATGCAGAAGATAAAAGATATGGACCTACGAGAACCTGAATTTACATACAATAACGATATTCAATTTGTACGTGCTATGCACAAATGTATAAATTATATAAATTTTTCATTACCTAAAACTAAAAGAGTTCCATATGAAATGATTATAGGTCAGGCTGCATTAGAGTCTGGTTGGGGAACTAGTAGATTTGGAACAGAAGGTAATAATTTATTCGGGATAAGAACTTGGACCAAAGAAGTGCCACACCTTATGCCTTTAGGTATTAAGAAATGGCCTGGTTGGGGTGTTAAAGTATTTGCTAGTAAGTGTGATAGTGTAAAAGAATATATTAGATTATTAAATGAACATCCTGCTTATAAAGAATTTAGAGAAATCAGAGCAAATATGCTTAAACAAAATAAACAATTAGATAGTTTGGTCTTAATAAAGACACTTGATAAATTTTCTACAACTGCTGACTATGATAAAAGAGTTACTAGAATGATTATGAAGATAAGAAAACTTGAGGTGAACAAATGATGACAATTGCAGATGGAATATTACTATTTTTTATAGGGTGTACATTAACAGTAATTGGATTTGGTATTGCTTTACACATAGGAAGTAAATCACTTAAACCAAAAGAGAAATTAACAACTGTACAACAATCATTAAAAGATATAAGGGGTAAATAATATGCTTTGGTTAATATTAATATGTATGTTGCTGGGATATATTATAGCAACAAGAAATGAAATTATTAGTTATTTAAAAATGAAATGGGATAAATTTAAACAATGCTAGTGTGGGCAGAAAGACAAGGTATGAGTGATACAGAAATATTATTTTGGCATAGAGTTGAAAACCTAGAGAAGGCAATTGAGAATGCCCAAAGTATAGATTTTAAAGCGGTATGGACAGATAAGTTAAGAGAACTTATGAAGAAACTACCAAAACGATTAATTAACTAGGAGTATATTATGATTGAACTATTAAAATTTATAGAAGAATTAAAAGAAATTAAAGAACAATTACATAAAGGTAAATTGTTAGCACAAAAGGAAACGTATGACGTTTTAAAAAGTGTTCAAAATAAAATAGATAAATATGAAAAACAAGTAAGGGACTTTGAGGACGAAATGGCTAGTTCCATTGTAATGTAGTTATGCCAGGTAAATGGGACGGGAAAAGTAGAATACCAACTAAAAAATATAAAGATAATTATAATAGAATCTTTAATGTCAAAAATACACAAAAGAATATTAAAGTTAAAAAAAATATTAGACAAGAAGGCTTTAAGAGAACCAAGAAGTAGAAAACAAAAAATAGATAGAATTAATTGGGAAAGGGTAAGAACAATTTTACACAAACGTTATGAAAGATAAAGTTATAGAAGAATTAAAAAAGGTTTATGATCCAGAAATGCCATCAATTGATGTGTTTAATCTAGGATTGATATATGACATTGACATTAAGGATAAAGATGTTACTATTACACATACATTAACATCCATGCTTTGTCCTATGGCAGATCAAATAAGCAAAGACATTAAAGAAGCTGCAGAGCGAGTAGAAGGTGTCGGTACTGTAAAGGTTATACTTACACATACACCACCATTTACTAGAGAAATGTTAAGTGAAGAAGCAAAATTAATATTAAATTTATGACACATAAAAAAAGTGAAGTGTTGAGAATATTAGAAGGAACTACAATTACTAATTTTTTTGCCAAGGTATCAAATTGTTTTATGAAAACAACAGATAAAGATTTTTTAGAACACGCCAAAAAAGAACAAGAAGAATTAGAGTCATCTATGAAATCTTCCAGACACCAAGAGTATGTTAGAAAAGAAATGGATAAAATTAGAGCAGAAGGTAAAATGAAGGAAGAAAGTGTGTCTGATACACACGCTATTATTAAAGAGGCAGAAAAAAGAGTAAAAACACCGTCAGAAAAAATGCAAGAGGAGTTGGAACCAATAAGTGAATAGTATAATAAAAGAACGAATAGAACAAAAAGGTGCTGATTTAAAAATGTTAGAAGGACACGACAGATTGCATTACCTCATAGACATTGCTAAAGATGTAACACCACTTCCTAATGAAGTTAAAATAGAGGAAAATAGAATACGTGGTTGTGCTAGTAATTTATGGTTAATAGGTGGGTGTAACGAAGATAATACAATGATATATAAAATAGACGCTGAAGCCTTTATAACAAAAGGTACAGCTAAACTTGTAACTGATCTTGTACAAGATTGTCCTAAAGATGAAGTTGCTAGTTTAACAATTGATGATTTTCTACCTTTAGGGATTAGAGAGTTATTAACAATGCAAAGACAGAATGGTCTAGGCAGTTTAATTGAAAGGATAGTATCAATAGCGAGTACTAAATAAACATATGGATAAGATAATTGAATTTATACAAGATAATATAAACTTTTTAAATAACATACAAAGTTATCATTGGCAGACTAGGTCATATTCTGAACACGAAACTTTAACTGAATACCACGAAAAGTTTAATAGATTAAATGATGAGTTTGTGGAAGCATGGCAAGGCAAAACAGGCCAACGAGTTAATTTTAGTGCCGAGTTAAGACCAGGCATAATGAACTATGCTGATAACAGACAAGTTTCAGGAGATGTACAAAGACAAGCTTTAAGTATAGAAGAATTTTCTAAATTAAAAGAGGTGCAAGGCCAAATAGATTTAGAAAGTGTATTAGAAGATATGCTTTTATGTACCAATCAGTTACTATATCATTTAACCTTAATCTGTAAATAATGCCAACATACACATTTAAAAATAAGAAGACAGGTAAAGTATTTACTGATATGATGAGCATTGCTGATAAGGAAGAATACTTGTCTAAAAATAAACACATTACACAAGAAATAACAAAGCTTAATATTGTTGCTGGGGTTAGTGGTCAAAGTTATAGAAGCGATTCAGGTTGGAAAGAAACACTATCAAAGGTTGCAGAAGCACACCCATTGAGCCCATTAGCAGGAGAAATGGGTACACGGTCAACAAAACAAATCAAAACACAACAAGTTATGAAAAAGCATAAGGCTAGGCAAAGTGCAAAAACTAAATAATAGAGATATAATACAAAGCGAGCAACTGAAACGCAACGGTCGTATACCAGAGTCTAGTAGGTCAATCCGCTTATTGTATAATCTCATAGGGCAGGAGTTATCCTGCTTAAAACACAAGAGAGTCCTGCCCATAGCTATGGTTGGTCTATTATTGTCGGGTTGTGGTAGTTTACCAGCGTTTGTTGGTACTAGTGCCAGTACATATGAAACGTACAAAACAATAACATTTACAAAAACAGGAGCCGATATTGCTTTAGCCGCAAATGATATGCCTACCACCAACGATTATGCCCTATCCAAGATAACAGGCTATGATTGTAAGGTTAGTAGAGTATTAGATGAAGGCTTAGAAGCAGTATGTCAAAGCATAAAAGTACACGCACCAGACGGCACCACAATTAACAAAAACAAGGAGAAAAAATAATGGCAAAAGATATTCCAGATTTTATGAGGGAATTTGATACGGATGTAGATTATGGTTTTACTCCTGTATCACAGAAACCAGCTGACGAAACAACACAGCCAGCTATTGACCCGAAAGCAATTGATAGCCAAAGTTTAGAATTAGCAAAAGTAAAGGGTGATGTTTCTGATATTAAAAGTATGATGAACGAAGTTATGCAGATTGTAGCTGAGAAAGATACTGTTAATAAAGAAATACAGGACGCTGATATCGTAGGAAGATTTAAAGAGATTGAAAAGATTGTACTACCATTTTTATACAATCTTTCAAAATCCAGTGAACCATATATACATTGGCCAAATAGAGGTCCAATTATTAAGGCACAAATGGATAAATTATTAAAACTAACAAGGGGGTAATATATGTTAGAGCAAAAGGCACATCATAAAGAACTTAAAAGAGCAGTCAACGAAATTGAAACAAAAAGATTAAACGACAGGTCTTTTAAATCGTGGTTTGATTTAAGAACCCTAAAGAAGATTAAACTACAAGCAAAGGATAAATTAAATGAGATTAAGCAAAAATTTCACGCTTAAAGAGTTAGTAACCAGTCAAACTGCTGAACGTAAGGGTATTAATAATAACCCTAACGAGGATCAGATTGAAGGATTACAAAGATTATGTGAAAATATTTTACAACCAGTCCGTGACCAATATGCTACACCTGTCACAGTATCAAGTGGATTTAGAAGTCCCGATTTATGTGTGGCAATAGGATCATCTATAAACTCACAACACGCAAAAGGCCAAGCCGCTGATTTTGAAATCTTTGGAGTGTCTAATCAGGAATTAGCACATTACATAGATAAAAATTTAGACTATGATCAGCTTATCTTGGAGTATTGGAAACCAGAAGAACCTAGTAGTGGTTGGATTCATTGCTCTTTTAAAAATAAAGAAGATAATAGAAAGCAATTTTTAAGAGCATATAGAGATCATAATGGCAAAACGAAGTATGAGGAATACTCATATAGGGTTCACGCAAAACCTAAGCCAGCTAGTGAGTGAACGGCAGAAGAAATTAATAATTTATACACCGAGAAGGGTGTATAATGACAGCTTGACACGCTTGAAATAGTGTGATATAATTGTTATATAAAATTAAGGAAGGTATATTATGGCTTTTAATTATATAAAACTGAATGAAGATGTATTGCCTAAATCTTTAGGTGTGAAAGGTAAGAACCGAGATGGTGTAAGATATTATACTATTGACGGTGTTAATATGCCTTCCGTTACCTCAATATTAGGACAATTACCCGAAAAGAAAAAAATATTAGACGCATGGAGAACAGCTGTTGGTGAGAAGATGGCTAAATATATTTCTGTGACGGCTACAACAAGGGGTAAAACTACCCACACTCTCATAGAAAACCATTTAAGAAACGAAGATAAAAAATCTAACGGCATAACTGCTGTGACACCATTAGGTCTTTTTAGAATTATGAGACCTTATCTTGCTAGACTAGATAACATACATTGTTTAGAAGAATACCTATATTCAAAAGAAATAGGTGTAGCAGGTCAGGTAGATTGTATTGCAGAATATAAAGGTAAGTTATCTGTAGTTGATTTTAAAACTTCTACAAAGAGAAGGGACGCAGATTACAATTACGGTAACTTCTTACAGACTTCAGCATATGCTAAAATGTTTGAAGAATTATTTCCCGATAAGAAAATAGAACAAACTGTTATTTTAGCTGCTTGTGAAGACGGATTTGTACAAGAGTGGATACACGGAGTAGATAAGGTAAAAGAACACCAAGAGTTGTTTTATAAACACGCAAAAGATTTTTTAGATAGTCATTCCTTCAATTCTACCTATTGATTTAGCACACATCTTTAATAAATAGTTTAATAAAGATTAAACCAAAAGATATTCAAAAATATCAGCAAAGAGGAAACGAAATGAAGAAATTTCTAGCTTCTATATTAATGTCAGTTTTATTAATATTTGTTGTAATGCAATTTGCGAATGCTGAAGAACCAAAACTACTTGATGAAGAACCAAAGATAAAGAGAGAATCACCTGAAGTAACGCCATATGAAGAAGGCAGACTTTATTGGATGCAAATGCCAGTTGTTTGTGGTACTACTAAAACAGTAAAAGATTATATTGATGAACATAAATTTATATTAGTTTATGTTGGTGTTGGTAAACAAGGTGGTAAAGATACTGGCGAACCAGTTTACTTGATAAGTGAATATGTAACGCAAGATATGAAACAATCTTTGTCAGTAACAACAACATTGACATTAACAGAATCGTGTATAATGTTAAGAGGTTTTGATTTACAGTTTAGAAAATCACCTTTAACAAAGGGGACTTCAATATTGGAGCTCCAAACTTGAAATTTGACGTTGAAGAATAGACAATAACTAGTGAGGACGTGGGTGCGATTCCCACCACCTCCACCAATTCAAAACACATTATAGTGTGCTTTAAGGGGGTGAGTAGATTCGACTGCTACTAAAACTATTTGGAGTTAAATCGCTGACAGCGTACTGTTAAAACTATAAACGACAATCACATAGATTATCGTATGGCTGCTTAGGCAGTCGGGGTTTGCCTGTACCTTGCAACAGAAACAGGCTTGACATTTTACGCTAATATGATATAATATATTAATAAGAGGTAAAAATTATATGAGTACATTTATGAATGATGATGAACAAGACCGAGCAAATGCAGCTACCTATGAAGACGAGGTGACTTCCAGAAGAACGGTTACTATCCCATTAAGAGAATACGACAAATTAAAAGAAGAACAACATTTTATCAAAGACAAATCATTGATTGCTGTTATTGATAAGATTGAAGAATTAGTTAGAGCATTAAGAAAGCACATAGTTAGAACTAATGCTAATGAATAGTAAAAAGTTTGCTCTGATAATAGAAGGTATTGTCAAAGAAAAAAAAATGTCCTATATGGATGCTGTAGTCAAATATTGTGGAGATAATGATATTGATACAGCGTCTGTAGGACCTTTAGTCAACAAAGTATTAAAAGAGAAGATAAAAGAAGAGGCAGAAAACCTAAACTTGGTTGAGAAATCAAGTACAGCAATCTTACCCCTATGAATAGTTATGAAGCATATACATTATATTTAGCCATTAAACTTCACTTTACTTCTGATTCTTATGATTTCTACAAACACAATGCTAAAGTCAATTCATCATTTAATACATTTTTGAAACGCAATGATAGATTCTTTTTTCACAAACTTACAACTAAATACAATAAGGAAGAGATGTTAGATTATTTTGTATGTAATTTCTTTCACAATTCAAAGACTTGGATTGGAGATTTAGTTAGAGCAGATGGAGAAACTATTTACAATAAATGGAAAAAGTATAATCAATCATTTACGTACAATTTTAGAGGCGATTGTGTACTTCTTTCTAATACTATCAATGATGGTAGTATTCAGTTTGATGATCTGTTTAGTGTTTCTAAAGGTCAGCATCCAAAATTGCTACGACTATTTCTATCACAAAAAATATCAATCCAAACGTTAATCATACTAGATAAAGTTTTATCCTTTATTAAAAAATGGGATAAGGAGATTGCTGAGAATATTATCTGGCCTGAAAAATCATTTAAAGTCAAAAAACTACAACCATTTATAAACTTCAATTTAACAAAGTGTAAATTTATTATGAAAGAGATTTTTGTATGAGTGAAAAGAAACTTACAGAAAAAGAAGTTAGAAAAGAATATAAAGACCACAGAAAAGATAAAGCATTTGCACAATGTTGGCCTGATACAAATCGTGCCTTCTATGAATGGTGCTCAGGTTATTTAAATTATAAACACATAAAAGAAAAAGATGTCAGATAGATTCCCTACAGCAGAAGAAAGAGCATTTGGTAAAATCAAAGAGAAGATTGACCCTATTGAAGAAAAACTAGATGAGAAGATTGCTAAACTAAACAGCAGCCGTGTATATAAAAAGGTTACACCAAAAGGTGACCTGTCTTGGTATGTAAAATGGGTATCAGTTTTTCTTATACTGTTTGCAACTATGGCCAGAAGTGTAGGTACAATACCACAGTATGATATGTGGTTAGGTTTGTTTGGTACAGCAGGTTGGGCATACGTAGGATTCTTATGGCACGATAGAGCATTATTATTTTTGAATGCAATATTGGTATCTTTATTATTATTAGGATTGACGAATTATTATTTTTTATGATTAGAACATTTTTAATTGGTAATGGTGAGAGTCGTAAAGACTTTGATTTAAATGTATTGAAACCTTATGGCAAGATATATGGTTGTAATGCCATTTATAGAGACCATCCTGACCTATGTGACGCATTGATAGCTGTTGACGCTGGTATGATACACGAATTATATCATAATGGTATGTGTGCTGATGTGCCTTGCTATTTTAGAGAATGGACCAAAGTACCTATTCATATGTATGATACAATGTTACAAAGTATGCTACAAACACAAAACAAAGAACAGGCTGATTTGGTTGTAGAGAACGAAAGAGGTGAGAGCGACCACTTTGTTATGAACGCTCATACTATTAAAGGTCCTGTTGTCATACGAAAAGCAAATGATGATAGAGAGAAAAAAAATATAGACAATGCTCACATATATGTGTCTTGGATAAAAGAACCAGACAAGTCACACAATATATCTGAATGTTGTTTTGGCGCTGAAGATTTAGGTTGGTGTGCAGGTACTACAAGTGGGTATGTTGCTAGTCTAGTTGAAGCACCAGATGAAATGTATCTAATAGGACAAGACCTTATATCAGATACAAAGACAGTTAACAATCTATACAAATCTACAAGGTATTATGTATCAGAACATTTTGAGCCCAATCCGTCAGGTATATGGGAAACAGAATGGCTCACACTTATGCAGAACAACCCTAACGTTAAGTTTTACAAAGTGAATAAGGCATTTGATGATAAACCTACTAATCAAAAAGTAGAGAGATTCGCAGTACAGGAAGACAAGAATTTAGAGTATATCACCCAAGCACAGCTGCTTGACAAAATGAGTAAATGGTGATATTATATAATAATAATAGAATTTTATCTTAATTATGAGATAAAAAAAAGGGTTAATAGTATAACAAAAGTATAAATAATAACATACTTACATTAATACAATTAATACGTACAACAATATATACAAGGAGAAAATACAATGTCAAGTGCATTAGAAGCCCTAAAAAAGTCAAAGTCCAATTTTGACTCTCTAACAAAACAGTTAGAAAAAACAATAGATCAACCCGATAGAAAAAACAAATACCAAGACGACAGGTTATGGAAACCTGAACTTGATAAATCAGGTAATGGTTACGCTGTAATCAGATTTTTACCTGCAATAGAAGGTGAAGATATGCCATGGCAACGAGTCTGGCACCACGCTTTCCAAGGACCAGGTGGTCAATGGTACATTGAAAACTCATTAACAACTTTAAACAAAAAGGATCCTGTTAGTGAAGAAAATACTAGGTTGTGGAATACAGGCATAGAAGCCGATAAAGAAATTGCTAGAAAAAGAAAAAGAAAGTTACAATACTATTCTAATATTTTTGTAGTAAGTGATCCTAAACATCCTGAAAATGATGGTAAAATATTCTTATACAAATTTGGTAAAAAGATTTTTGATAAGATTACTGAAGCAATGAACCCAGCATTTGAAGATGAAAAGGCCACAAACCCATTTGATTTTTGGGAAGGTGCAAACTTTAAACTAAAAATCAGAAAAGTTGATGGCTATTGGAATTATGATAAATCCGAATTTGAGCCAATTAGTAAATTGAAAAATACTGATGATGAGATTGACAAAGTATGGAAATCTCAACACGCTCTAAAGCCCTTCGTTGATCCTAGTAATTTTAAATCTTATGAGGAACTCAAAGAGAAACTGAATAAGACGCTTACTGGACAAAGAAGTACCGAGTCTGTGGAAGATATTGACCTCCCACCTGTCACAAACGACATACCAACGTCTTCTAACAACTCGGTAGAGAAAGTTGGAACTACGTCCAACGGTAGCGATGACCTATCGTATTTTAGTAAATTAGCTGAGGACGATTCCTAATCTATCTCTCTCACTTTCTCAATTGGGTAGCCTTCGGGCTACCCATAATACTTCTCTAATATGTTACCAATAAAAATAGACAGACCTAAAGATTACTTTAAAAATAATATCCATAAGATAGTTTCGGATTATCATAATAAGATTATGACTAATATTACTGAAACTCAAAATAAAATGGATAGTTTCATCAATGAACACCATTTAGTTTATGAACTTTTTTACGATAAAAAGGAATTAAAACTAATGGAGAAATATCACAATAGAGCAAGAATATTAAGTACAAACGCAGGACGAATATTTGACACAGCAGTTAAATTTATTATAACAGACGTTGAAGGTGGTAAAAGTGAATACATTAATAACCCTAACCAACACCCTTCCAGATTTGAAATTGATGTTATCAACCACGATAAAAAAATAGCATATGAAATCAAATGGCGTGACGCAGGCACAGATGGCGACCATACAAATAAAGAGTTTAGAAAAGTAGATTTACTTGTTGAACAAGGTTATACACCTATTAGATTAACATTTTTTATGCCAGAGCTAGAACGTTCATTAAAATCTCAAACACAAATTATAAACTATTATGGAAAGTATGGTAAAACCTATACACAAGATAAAGCATTTGAATATATAAATCAAATGGCAGATATAGATTTACTACAAATATTAAAAGATTTTAAAACGTTTTAAGATGGTCTTCGGTTAGTATAATAAAATTCATATCACGTTTTGTACACCAAGCAGCCGCCGTTGACCACTTTCTCATATTTCTCTCAAAAGTCAATAACGCATTTTTATAAACCCTACTTTCACGTAGAGGTTTTTTAGGTTTACGTGTCTGTTTTTTAGGTTTGATTTCAACAACATATTTTTTAAGTGACTTATTTGCTAGTCTTACTTTCATATAGAAATCAGGATAGTATCTATGAGGCTTATTATCAATTGAGCGATACCAAATAACAATTTCTTCACTACCCCATTCTACCACATCTTTGTTCTTATCACAATAGAGCATAAACCTTTTCTCCCAACTAGACCTATAAATAATGTTGTTAACATTGCCTTTGTACTTTTTTATGTTCAATGGTTTGAATATACCTGTATAGGGACGTTTATCTATATTCTTCAATTTCTTCATAAATCTATTTATTAACAACATAAATAGTAGTATGGCAAGTGTATTTGACAGAATTAAACTAAAAGCAGGAGATAGTGATAGGTCTGCTACTTGGTATAGACAACAAGTAAATAAGATAGCAAGTGGTACTACTGCTAGACAACTGTTTAGAGCAGGTAGACTTAACGGAAGACCTAGTATAGGAAGACTAAATTTATTTGGTTATAATCCTAAAGGGAGAGCAACACTACCCTACTATGACATATTTCCTTTAGTGTTGCCATTAGAGCCAATACCAGCTGGGTTTATGGGTATGAACTTTCATTATTTACCACCGTTGTTAAGATTTAGGTTGTTAGAGAAAATGCAAGCAACAGCGTCTGACCAACGATTTAATAAAAACACAAGATTTGAAGTGGCTTATGATGATGTAAAAAGTATAAAAATGGTTAAACCAACAATTAAGAAATATCTGTGGTCACATTTACAAACAGGATTTTTAAGAATTAATGTTGATGAGGCTGCAATAGCAATAATGTTGCCTGTACAAAGATTTAAAAAGGCAAGTGTGGGACAAGTTTATTCAGATAGTAGGAGATTTATTTAATGTCAATTATTAGTGTAGGTAAAAGAATAGGTGATATGGATATCAGATTAGGTATCCCACCATCAAAGCCACATTTTGGCGTTTCAGATATCAACAAAAGAATATCATACAATAACGTTACATCTAATTACAATTCACAATATAACATATTCAGGTCAGGTATAACATCAGCAGGTGGGTTTGCAAGACCTTCACAATTCCTTTGTACGATTGATGGACCTCCAGTTAGATTACAACGTGGCATTTCTATTTATCCTGACTTTAATAGTAAAAAACAAGATATCCGTATGGACAAGAGTGCGGCATTAGCTAATGCAATTAAAAAGAATTTACAATTAAGAATGGACCTATTTTGCTCAAACGTAAGTTTACCATCCAGAACAATTACAGATGATGTAAACGAAACATACTATGGTCCTAAAAGAGCTCACGCAAAGAATGTTCAATATGAAGAAGTAACATTAGAGTTTTATACGAGTATAAACTATGACGAAAGATTATATTTTGAGGCATGGCAAAACTGTATAATTGATCCTATTAGCCATAACGTAGGTTACTATGATGATTATGCTGAACCTTGTATGATTACTATAACACCATTAACAAAAACATTTACAGCAGCCCTAGCTAATTTTCAACCGACTGGCAACCCTACTGAAGATAGACAGCAAATAAGAAAAAGTTTAGGTAATACTTCTGGTTACTCATCTTATCAAGTGCAAATGTATGAGGTATGGCCTAAAACTATTGCTGCTACACCATTATCATATGATTCTCAAAATGCAATAATTAAAACAAGTGTTACATTTACATACAGAAACTTTGCTACAACAGCATGGAATTGGATGGCAGATAGAGCCGCACCAATGAATAGAGAAAAGAAAAAAAATAGGCAAGAATATAGAAATAACACTACAGCCATACAGGCTAGTTTTTTAGATAATTTACCATTTGGTATTGGTAATGAAATTGGTAGAGTAGGCAGAGAGGTCTATGAAAAAATAAAAAGAAATTTGCCTATAGGGCGAGTAACAGGAGGACGAGTATTTCCTAAGGGTTTACCAGATCCTAAAATTATACGAGATATACTATATTAATATTTAAAGGAGTGAAACAATGAGTTTACCATTAATGAATACACCAGAATATGAATTGACTTTATCAAGGAATATAAAGGTGAAATTTAGACCGTTTTTAGTAAAAGAAGAAAAGATTTTACTAATGGCGATAGAGAACAACAACGAAGAGGAGATGATCAATATATTAATTCAAACTGTACAAACTTGTATGGTGACTAAAGATATTGATGTTACAAAATTACCAGTTTATGATTTTGAATGGTTATGGTTAAACATAAGGTCAAAATCAATTGGTGAGGTTATAGATTTAAAACTGAAATGTCCAGATGATGAAACACAAGTGGTTGATTATAATTTTAACATTGACCAAGTTAAACCAGATTTTAATAAAGAAGTGGAAACTAATATAAAGTTTTCAGAAAATTATGGTGTAATTATGAAAGTGCCAACTGTTAAAGAAGTAGCAAATAAGAAAACCATAATGGATTTAACAGTTAATTTGATGAAGGAGTGTATTGCACAGATTTATAACGGAGAGGAGATATTTGAAGTTAAGGATATTGAACCAAAGGAACTAGACGAATTTATAGATAATTTGACAATGCCTCAATTTAAAAAGATAAGAGCATATTTTGAGGAGTTGCCAATCATATCTCATACAATTAAGTATAAGAATCCTAAATCTGGTGCTGAACACGAAATGTTGTTACAAGGTGCGGCTGATTTTTTTCAGTTACCCTCTTACACGAAAGCCTAGAGAGTTTTTATAGGACGAATTTTGCTTTAATGCAATACCATAAATACTCATTGAACGATTTAGAGTCAATGCTACCGTATGAGAGGGAGATATATGTAGATTTACTGATACAGCACATTAGAGAAGAAAACGAAAAGTTAAGAGAGAAACAAAGGGGAAATTAAAATGTTAGAAGGAACTATAACAAAAGCAAAGAAAACAGGAATAGATACCATTAAGTTGGTGTGGGAATTCTTTACAGATGAAATACCACACGTGCTATCTAATTGGAGATTTGTTCCAAGAGCAATGATGTTATTATATTGTTATGCTTTCTATAGTACTATGAACTGGTTTATGGCATTACCTGAACCTAACAACGCACAGGCTGGTTTTGTATCAGTAGTTGTTGGTGCTGGCGCTGCCTGGTTTGGTTTATATGTTAATAGTGGTGGAGTTAATAAGAAACCAGAGAAGAAAAAAGATACAACAATAGGTTAAGTTAAATGGCAGTTAAATCAGCAATCTTTAAAAAAGGAACAGCAGATAATTTTAATAAGATTCTTAAAAAGCAAAAACTGGAAGAGTCCGATCCGAAGTTTGCCATATCTGATTCTTTACAAGAATACCAGCAACAATTAGAAAAGTCAGCTGGTTATCAGAACCAAGTCAAGCTTGATAAGGCGAATATTAGACAAGATGTAATTAATTTTGTTATTGATTATACTGTTGGCGACCTTGACCAATTAAAAGGTATGGACTTTGATGAAGCCAAAACACAACAAAAGGTTACAGAAAAGACCATTAAAGAGTATGAAGGTTTACATAAAAAAGGTGTATTAAATGATGAAGAAATTGTTTACATAAAAGAAACTGTTGGTAGAACAAATGCTGAATTAAAAAAGGTGTTAGGTCTTTCAACCAGATTATCATTATCATTTAGAGATTTCAAAAAAGAATTAAAACCACTTAAATTAGCACAACGATTTGGTATGACAAGAATACCAATACTTGGTAAGAAAATAGAAAGAGCAATTGAAGCAGACGAAAGAGCTGAATCTAAAGCCTTAGGAATGAAAAGGCAATTGCGTAGAAAAGGACAAAAGGCCGAGTTTAAATCAGGTGGATTTAATCAGGCTGATTTAGCGTCTCCAAAATCATCAGGTGGTAGAGAAGATTTGGCTGGAAGAGCAGCCACTTCAGGCATATTAGGTATGGGTGCAAAGAGTACTGGAGATCCAGAAAAAGATGTTGAAGAAGAACGAGAGTCAGATAAACAATTTGATACATCATCTGGCCTATTAGAAAGAATACTTGAGGAGAGTGAATTAACAAATGAATTACTAGGGGCAGAGAAAAAACAAGGTAAAAGCTTTTTACAAAAAATGGCAACATTGGCATTGGCTATAGGAGGAATAGGTGCGGCCATAGGTTTAGCAATGACGCCATTGCTTGCGCCATTGGCGACAATGGGAGCATCCATTGCCAATTCGGTGAGAAGTGCGCTTGGGTTCCCTAAAACAAATGTAAAAGGTGGGAATGTAAAAGGTGGGGCAACCAATGCTCATATGCGAAGTAAGACCAAGACATTTAAAAAACCTGTCAAACCACCACTTCTTTTAACCGACCAGAGTAAGAAAAACTTAAAGATAAAAGATTCAAAAGTAGCTAACGTAAAAAACACCAAGGTAGTAGCTAATGCCGCTAAAAAAGGAAGTGCCCTTGCCAAGTCAGCCAAGTTTGCTGGAAATGCAGTTAGAGTAGGTGGTAAATGGTTATGGCCAGTTGCAGCTGTTATGGGAGCATTTGACGCTGCTAGTGGTTATGCAAATGCAGGTGAAATATTAGGTAAAGAAGAAGGTGACGAGGTAACTACAAGAGATAAAGCATCAGCAAGTTTTGCTTCATTCTTATCTGGTGTAACAATAGGTCTTATAAACCAAGAGAAAACTGCTAAATGGTTTGCTGGTAAAGACCACCTGAATCAGGATCAAATAGAATTAACTCAATCACATTCAAGGGCGAACTTGTACAACAAGGCATGGAATCATCCAATGGCTAAAAATGACAAATCTAAATTGGCAAAAGTAGAGGAGATGAAATTAGATAACGTTGAGAAATTAGATATTATATACAACGGCAGTAAATTGCCATTCAATGTAAACAATCAAAACAACATAGACAACACAAGTAAAACAACAATAATTGATAATAAAACTACATCAATCAAATCAGAAAATCCAGATGGGCTGGTATCTGAATTTAGTCAAATAAAGTAGGATTAACTAAATAGTATTATGGGATTTCAACCTTTCAAAGCATTAAAAACAATAATAAATGGACTGAAACAACCTTCGTCTGTTTTACAAGGACCTACTATAGGTGGATGGAATAAAAAGACAATAGCACCAAATAAAAGAGGTATTATTCATTACAACCCTACTGATATGGACTATTCAGGCCATGTGCATTCAGGATCTGATAAGTTTTATGTTTATCCATTAGACCACAAAGACCAAGAGCATTACATTTTATTTGATATCATAGAGCGTATACCAGATAAATCAGGAGTTGAATTTAACGTGGTTCAAGGTGCAGGTCATTCAAAACACCAAGACAATTTAAGCAAGGTTGTATATGGTACAAATAGATTTTTTTCTGAAGGTACAGGTAATCTTATATGGGGGATGCCTACAGGTAAAGGCAATCATAGAGTTGTAAAACATACAATTGCAGTCTATATGCCACAAACACTTAAATTTAATATGCAGGCAGACTATGGCGCTGAAGAAGTAGGTTTTGCTATAGGTGCGTTTGCAAAACTAAAAGACGCCCTTGCTGGCGATAAATTTTGGGGCGAGGATATAAAGTCTATAGCTGTAGCGTCACAAGGGTTAGTAGCAAATATTGCCTCCTTTGCAAGTGGTGGATTACTGGCAGGTGCTGGAGCGGCCTTGCAACGTAGAACTGGTATTGCACCAGCAGCTATGACAGAAATGGTATTTAATGGTATAGATTACCGAACATTTAGTTTCACATTTAAATTTACACCTAGAAGCAAAAAAGAATCCGATGTTGTAAATAGTATGCTACACACTATAAAAGACGCCATGTTACCTATGAAATTTGGCAAAGGTCCATCTGTTGCAGCCTATCGTGTACCACACGAATTTGTAATTAGATTTATGAAAGGCACTAATATTAACCCATACATAGACCAAATCGGATTGTGTGCTTGTACAGGTGTTGATATAGATTATGGTAGTGATAAGTTTTCAACACACGTTGCTGGTGATCCTGTGTCAATAGACGCAACACTAACTTTTAAAGAATTAGAACTAATGGAAAGAAGTAGATATAACCAATTAAGACAAAGTGCTTCTGAAAGTAGAACATAATGCCAGAATATTTTACTCATTTTCCTAAGATATATTATGACGCCGCTGGTAAAGGTAACTTTAAACTTGTTACAAACCTATTAAGACGAGTGCAAATGACAGCTGGATTAAAAGAGATTGCAGCTGTATTTGACGAGTATGATATAGGTGGCGAAGATACACCTGAATCAGTATCAGAATCGCAGTATGGAGACCAAAGTTACTACTGGATTATATTGTTGTTTAATAATATCAAGGACAGATTTTATGACTGGCCTTTAACTACAGCTCAACTTGAAACATATATAAACGACAAGTATGCTGATCCTAATGGCGCTCATCATTATGAAATAGTACAAACTAGTGGTGCAACAACTTCATATGACGACTCACACACAATAAAAGTTAATAGTACAGAAGCAGGTGCTACCCTTATTACAAATTCCGAATACGAACAACGATTACAACACAAAAAGGGACGGATTAGACTAGTCAGGCCTGAATTTTTAGATTTAATAACAGACGAGTTTACAACATTGATAGGAGCATAATATGGCCTTTGCCAATACTACTGGTCACAAATATAATGATTTCTCCTACAGATATCCTGGTGACTTTCGGACATCTGAAATAATCCTATACAGTTATGGTGGTTCTCAAATTGAAATAGCAGGACTTACTGGTACTGTAAATATATACCAATCTTTAGATTCAGGATTTCTATCAGGTAACATTCTGTTCTTTGATAGTGTAGGCGCTGTAAATAAATTACCTATTATTGGTAATGAGTTTTTAGAGTTTAAGTTTAGAACACCTATAGACGCAGGTGGTGATGAAGAACTGGATGCTACAAACCATAGATTTCAGGTCTATGAAAAGAAGTCAGTAAAAACAACCCAAAATGTACAGGCTGTTGGCTTGTATTTTACATCAATAGAATCAATCAGAAATGAGCGAACAAGAGTATCCAAATCCCTTGCAGGTTCATATGCTGAAATGGTTAATAATATTGTCAAAGAGGACAAACAATTATTGGCTAGTAAGAAGGACTTGTTTATTGATCCAACACTAGGCAATTACAAATACACATTCCCCAATTGTAGACCAATAGAAGCTGTACGTCATATGGCCTATATGGCAGAACCAGTTAATTTCAAAACACCACATTATATGTTTTATGAAAACAATAGAGGTTTTCACTTCAGGTGTTTGGAGAGTTTATATAGAGAGAGTGCTAACAACCAAGACAATAGAAAGTTTGTTGCTTATTTTGATTTACTATCAGCATTTAATCCTAGTTTCGGACCAAGTGATATTCAAACTGAATCACCAATTGTTAAACCATATTCATTTAAATTTAACGACTCATACAATACACTAACAAATACAAGACGTGGTATGTTTGGTAGTGTGATGTATAAGCATAATATGATTGACAAGAAATTTGAAAAAACTAAAATGTCATATACAAGCTATTATGAACAGGCATTACACATAGACGCACCAGATGGTTCGCCTTCACAAATGAACAAGTACCAAGGTGTTATGCCACCTGGTCCTGCTGATTTTGATGAAGACATTACAGTTGATGATAAATCAGCTGGTTCAGATAGTCACCACCACGTTGAAGCATTAAAGAAATCAATATTGTCAAAAGCAAATGGTGCTGATCAACGTAAATACATGGACGATTATTTTGCTCGTGTATTTGTGGTACCTGAAACAAAGAAGAACCATAATATGAATATAGATGGCGACCACCTTGATCCTAGATTGGAACAGAAACAAAACCTATCAGAAGCATTACGAGATTATTTCTCAATGACTATAGATGTACCAGGCAATTTCACATACAACGTGGGTGATTTAGTATGGTGTGAAGTGCCATCATTTAATGCTGCTGAGGCGACCAATGATGGTACGATTAAAAGATATGATGTAATAGACCAATTGTTAACAGGTCGTTACCTAATCAAATCTCTACACCATCAAATGGACTTCATAGAACGAAAGCACACTACTTCGGTAACTGTAGTTAGGAACATATTTGCGACAGATTTACCAAATGCAGATACCTTTAAGGCACAAGCACATTTCAGAACGAAATCAGTAGATGTAATAGGGTCAGGTATTGATATCTCAACCCTAGTACCTTTAAAGATTAAGAATTTGAAGATACCATCCCCTCAAATTAAGACGGTAGAAGACATAGCCAAACAATTAGGGGTAGATATCAACAGTACAGACTTAAACATCAAGGATGCCGCTAATAAGGCGGTTAACAACGTGCTAAACAGTACTTCTAATAGAGTAATACAATTAAAACATCTTGCGAAAATCAACAGTACTATATTAACACGTAAAACTGTAATTGAGAAAATCGCAGAAAAGGCGAAACTAGCATTAGGGGGTATCAATTTATCAAACGTAAACAACATACCACCATCAATGCGTGGGACAATGAAGGGCAATATCAGTAGTTTTGTTCAATCAGCAACGGTGGCATTTAAGCAGAACTTCTCTAAAGCCAAGAGTTTCTTTAAAGGATTCTTCTAAATGAACAAAACATTGAGCCAGCTCAAAGTTTACTGCGAGTTTGAAAAAATTTTCCATAAGGGTATGGCCACAAGAGAGGCCACATTAGAGATATGTACAAACAATGTAAGAGAGAACTATTTTGAACTATACAAAAGGATCAAAGACAATTTGAAACAAATGAAAGATATAATCACAAATAAATCAATGAAACAAAGAGGATATCAAAGATGGCCTCAGCGTAGTGCTACGCACGGCGGCGCCTACGCAGCTTCATTAAATACGGATAAATATAATAGCGTGAGTGGTTTAAATACGGCTCTTTATGGGAATTTTTAAATGATTACAACAGATTTTATGGGACGAGATGGCTTCACTTGGTTCACAGGTGTGGTAGAAGATAGAGCAGACCCGCTTAAACTTGGCCGAGTTAGAGTACGCCAGTTAGGTTATCACACGGAAGACAAGGAGGCCTTGCCGACCGCTGACCTACCATGGGCGCATCCCCTATTACCGATTACATCCTCTGGCATCAGCGGCATTGGCCATACGCCACTTGGCTTGCTTGAAGGCAGCTGGGTGATTGGTTTCTTTAGGGACGCAGATACGAAACAAGACGCAGTAATCATCGGAGCATTGCCAGGCAAGCCCCTTACAGATGGCGCAACGAACCTGGCCGTGGGCCAAGGCTTCTCGGACCCCAATGGGATTTATCCGAGATACGCTGAGGAGTCAGACGTAAATAGATTAGCGCGGAATGACGCAGACACAGAGGAGGCCTCATACCAACACATCACATTGGAGGCCAGAAAGACTTTCAGAGCGGCCTCATATACAAACATACCAACAGGTAATATTATCCCAATACAAGCTCCGCCAGTGAATACGCCCCTATCAGAAGGAGACGTATGGTCCTTACCTGCTAATACGTATGCGGCCGAGTACCCATACAACCACGTATTCGAATCAGAAAGCGGCCACCTATTAGAATTTGACGATACGCCCAATAAGGAGAGAATCCTTTTATATCACCATAGTGGGACAGAAACAGAAATCACGGCCGCAGGTACCAAGGCCGAAGTCAACAAAGATTCAACATACAATATAACTGAAAAGGACAATAAGGTCTACATTAAGGGCACCTCCGACATTACAATAGGTGGCCGCCATAAGGTCATTATCAATGCTGATGGTGCGGCCGATAACAATTACGATATACAGATAGGGCCTAATGCTAATGTAAACATACAGGTAGATAAAGGGAATGTGAACATAGCCGCTTTGGATGGTAATATGAATTTGTTTGCTAATAACAATTTCAACCTATCGGTAGGGGGTGTACTGGACATACAAGCAGGCCAGATTAAAGAACATTCACACAGCACCTCTACACGTACAGCTGCTGGGGAGTACCACACGTATGGCTCACCAATTGACCATAACTAGGACGTGTCACAGGAGCACTATTAGGACTGGCTGGCTTTGTTAATCTATAAAAGTAGTAAGTAACATATGAATATAACGAAGCAGGCTTTTATGGTCCTACATATAGGATTTTTTTTCGTATTAATTTTATTACTATTAAGTTGTGCTAATGTAAAGTTTAATTGTGATATAACTAATATAGAAAGTCCCAACATAGAGGGCGCGGTTGAGGAATGCAGGGATAACCCAACTGCAATGATTACAAAGGAATTCTGAGGATGGCTAATATTATACATAGTGATGTTAGTCCCTCCAGAGAAGTGCTAGAGCTAGCATTATTACATATAAGGAAGGTATGATTACACTTACGCAAAACGCAATCACGCAATTAACTAACATAGCAAGTAAAGCAAATACTCGTTATGTGAGATTAGATATTAAGGGTGGTGGTTGTGCAGGCTACGAATACAAATGGTCTACTACAGATATAAGGGAAGATACAGATTGTTTATTGGAAGATGTACTTATTGTTTCAATGGAATTAGAAATGTATTTACTAGGGACTTCGTTAGATTGGACAACGGATACGTTTAAGTCGGAGTTTACGATAACTAATCCTCAAAGCAAATCAGGATGTGGCTGTGGTGAATCGTTTAGTTTAAGGGAAGATATAGGAGATGGAGGTAATTACTCCTAAAAAATTTTCGCATATCTTCGAGTCTATTTAAAGTGTAACTGTGCGGCCTTTTTCAATAAATAGTAATATGTTAAAACTGTTTATTATCTTTTGGTTATTAATGATATTGATTGCTGTGGGTATGGGATATTACCATGGACATATAATAATATGATTCATAAGACAACCACACCTGTATTGATATCTATGCCACGTAGTGGTTCTCATTACGTAGGTTCCTTTTTAAGAGAAACATACAAAGGACGTGGGGTAACATTCCCTGGTGGTAGTGAATTATTTTCACCTGACTTTGTTACTAGAACCACCGATGTGATAGAGTTGTTTGAATTTATACGTAATAAAAGCAAGATGGATATCTTCACCGTATTTCATTCTGACCATTTATCTAATAACATAAACATACCAGCAAGGCCAAAGTATGAAACCTTGTTTGATTGGTTTAAAGAATTTTATGATGGTTATCAAATATGCTTATTACGTAGAAAGAATTTATGGAAGACCTATATCAGTTGGTTGTTTCATCATTCTATAAAGACTGCTTTTCTAAAAGGTACCGAGAGTTTTTCAGCAAGGGATTATGAAACCTTGGATGATGTCCACCCTTGGCATAACATACGAGGTAGTCAAAACAATGAAATCGTAAAATCAACAATACAACAAATATCACCAAAGTTTGTGCATAGAGAAAAGCTGTGGCAAAATTTTTTACGTGAGTTGCGTTATTTTGAGGAAGAAATTATTACCTATTATGTCAAAGGTAAATACAATCATTTAAATGTACGTAGTTGGTGGTTAGAGGATTTAGATGATGAGAAGCTTTCAGAATGGTATGTACCAGAAGAAAGACGTTTTACAAAGGCAGGTGGTATAAACACTTTTGCTATGGAAGAACAAATAATTCCTTTTGATATTAAGTATGAAACCTACTTTAAGAAAAGTGAGTTAGAAAAAATTAAAGAAAAATTAGATAAAGTAGTAGATACTGAATTTAAGCATTATGGGTACGTGGTAAATTAAACGCCCACGCTTTTTCATAACACCAGAAACATTGCCAACACCAAGCATTAAAATCTCTTGTTTGTCTAGCAGAACCTACACAAGACCGAGTTATAGGAAATAAGTCTTTCATTAGACCTTCTTCTCTAAAGACACCAGCAACAAATTTCTTATTAACATTTAACCAAGGTTGATATACATTATATCTTAATTCTGGTTTGTCATTTACATCACGTCTTGCTTCTCCTTGTACTCTATCAATATCTGTTGCTGTATAATTGTTTGATGGAAATCTAGCTTTCACAGCGTCACCAAATGCCATACGAACAGCCTTCGGTGGGTTCTTACTCATACCGTCAAGTCTAATAGGTCGGTCAATTGTTTTCATAAAGTTTGGTATTAATTTATCCAGTTGCATTACCTTTGCTACCTGTACTACAGACATTGTGCTGTATGCGTCATCTGAAGCTATAAGTTCTTTTGCTTTAGGCCAGTAACCACCAACCTCTCTATCATTAAAATCACCTATGGTAATATCATTTAACTTACCATCTGGAAATCTCATTTGGAGATATTCTACTATTGCTGTAGCTGCTACAGCGTCTTTCGGTGCGTTTACATCATTACAACAATACGGATATATTTCTATTTGTGGAAAGTGTTTTAATGTTAGATAAGTTGCAGCCGCTGAATCACAACCACCTGATAGTGATACAACAACCCTTTTAGGTATAAACTTTTCATCAAAGTCTATATCTTTTAAACAATTTTCTTTGTAAGGTGATTTTTCTACCAATGATTTTATTTTTGTATAAAACTCTACTGTTTGATTACCATATGTTATGTGCATATTATTTAAATACTCCTTGTCTTACTTTTCTCCAACGCTCTAGTTCTGGCGTTACATTAAAGTATTCCTCATTTTTTATTTTTTTAACTATATTTTTTTCACTAGGTTTAGGAAAGTTCTCATATTGCTTTTGTACATTTTTTCTTAATGTTCTGGACTTTGGATCAAAACCTCTATTTGTTTTAACCAGTAATAAGGTCATACCTTCCTTTTGTGCAATTTCTTTTGCTTGTTCTATTTCGTGTTCGTTGTAACCGAATATAATATATTGCCATACAATAGCGTGTCCCATTTGTACACCTAGTTGCATTGATTCCCATACTTGTTTAAAGTTTGAACCAATACGATAGATTTCGCTTTTAACATCTAAGCCATCTACACCAAAGTACCAAGAGTTTTCTCCTAATCCATAACTGTATGCTTTTTCCCACCACTTCATATCCATACTACCGTCTTTTGTATTTGTACCATTGGTTGCAATTCTCAACCCTTTACCTAAACCGTCCATCATTTCTAAAAATGCTAGAAAATCAGGATGATATATTGGGTCTGATATTTGGCCACAAAAGGTTATTTGATTTTCGTAATAGTTCAATATTTTTCTAAACTCGTTTTTACCTATATCAAATGATCTTTTTATTCTTGGAAGGCCTTCTACTTTTTGACGGAGACATTGTGGACAACGCAATATACATCTATGCGATAAATCCATATTCGGTGATGAAAGTTTTTGATTTCTTATATAGAAGTCTGTTAGTTTTTCTTGTATCATTTTTTATAAGTATCTTTTTCTCTATTGCCACATTTATATTGGCATTGTTTCAAAGCACAACTAGGATTATTTATTAGAGCGTCAAAGAAGTTTTCCCATTCTTTAGAACCATATATGTCTTCTAACTTCTCTACATTTTTTAAAGCAAGGTGTTCATCTTTCAAATGGAATACTTCTTCTACACCGTGGTCGTTTTTAGGGTCATCTAACCAACAACAAGGTAACATAAAACCGTCTGCTGTATATGCAGCTGGTTTATGATAACTTTTAGGTTGATAAGTCAAACATCTAGGTTTGATTTTTATATCTTTTGCTTCCATTTCACATTACCACATTTATATTGACAATAATTCATAGCCTTACTAGGTCTATTTATTATAGTATCAAAAAATGCTTCCCATTCTTTAGAACCATATATTTCTTCTAACTTGTTAACGTTCTTTACTGCAAGATGATTATCTTTTAAGTGCCATACTTTTTCTACATCATCATCCACTTCAGGCTGATCTAACCAGCAACAAGGCAACATAAAACCATCTGCTGTATATGCAGCTGGTGTATGATATTCATTCTCCATTGGAAAAGTCAAACATCTAGGTTTTATCTTTATGTCTTTTTCGTCCATAGTATAATTATATCACTTAATCTTACTATTGTCAAGCCTTGCCATTTCCTGAACCATTGGCCATTTTCTTTTTGAATACTTCCCAATCTTGTTCATATCTTTCGTCATTTACCCATACATCAATTTTTTCAAAGTTATACCAATACTTCTTTATTATATCTTCATCTATCATTGATGGAAAAACCCAGTTTTCATCTGGTAGTCCTTTTTTAGCTTCCTTGACTTTTATATCTCTATTATATACATACGGATGTACTTTACGTTCCAAATTTTCATTTGGGTAACCAACACCCACAAGTAATCTAGGCTCTGTTAAACAACTCAATAGATTTTCTATAGAGTCTGGATTATTAGCACCTTTCTCAAAGGCACTACAGAAACCTGTTTTGTAACCAAGTAAGGCTGCTGACATAGTTAATTGGCCAGACGATATCCCTATTGACATTGCTTTTTGTTCAAACAAAGTTTCTTTTGCTATTGGCGAAGCTTTGTCTGATCTAGCAGCTATTATATGTGTACCACCTCTTAAATTTTTCTGGTCATCACAAAACACAAAAACAGCGCTAGCACGTATTTGTGAATTTTCAACAGCATATCTTTTATCTGACTTGTGAAGGTTGTCCTTCGCCTTATCAGTAAAAATTTTATCTGTTTCTTTGTTTGTTTGAAAAGTAAAATTTTTTGATCTATCATAAATTTCTTTTATGACAACAGGATCAGTATATACTCTTAAATTAAAATGTGTTTCATTTTGTTTTGATGGAGAATTTGAAGCAACATAAATTAGAGTTTCTAAATCCTTTTGTGGTATGGATTTAGTCAAGTCATAGTTTCGCTGTGCTCTTTTCGCCACATCAATTGCATTAATTATTTCATTATTTGTATTATTCATTTTGTCTCCTTTTAATTATTTATTATAAATATAAGTGAGTATATAATCTTATATTTAAATCCCGAACATTGCTAGAAATCAAACGAAGGACTTATATATGGCAGTAAAGCCTAAAAAGATTACTATGTCTTCCTTAAAGAGGAAAGCTCCAAAAGTGCCTGGCTTGACGTGTATTAATATTGATAACGTTATAGGGCAATTGGAGAAGTTAGTTGAACATAAGAAGAAATTAGATAAAAGACAATTAAAGTCTTTAGTGAAAAGATTAGAAAGATTACGAAGCACCAATGAATCATTAAGAGATAGTGGTATCTATTGGTATGAAAAACTTAAACACTTATTAAAAACGAGGTAGATTTATGAATTACTACTTTACAGGTATTTTGATATTAATGTTTATAGCACTAACATTGCTAGTGAGCCCTAATTGGCCGATATCTTAATTGATTAACGTTTAGTTAAAAAGAAAAAAGAACAGAATATAGCACCTAATACAATTACTCTCAACTCTATTGGTGAATTCCAGAATATGTCAAATATTTCTATCATTATTAAAATTTGTTGTGGACTAATTTCATCCAGTTATAGTTTCTATGAATGGCCAGTACCGAAGTGATCTTATTATTTTCAAAATCAATAACAATGTTTTGACCACCGAAGCCGTCCATAATTAATATAGGTTTATTTCTTTTACCAGACATACCTACATAAAATTGTCCAGCATACGAGTTTGAATTAGACATACCCTTTGTAGTATCGTTTACTCTAAAACCTTTATCTATTTTATTTTCATATAAAGATTTTAAATATTGTCCTTCGCAAGTATTATTATTCCAATCATTTAACATTGCAACAGCAATTCTTAAATAATCATATCTTGTTATGTGCATTCCATAAGTTACTGTGGGTTGTTTTCTTTTTGCACCACGTTGTTTATAAAATACCATATCATATTCAATTCCCACTTTATCAACAAAAATTTCATTTAACATTTTTTTAAATTCTTTATCACCCATTTTATATAATATATAACTAGCAATTATGTTTGTATTCATATTTGAATACCAATATTTTTTATTTTCTGACGCCGTTGAGTTTTTTAATTCTTTACTTAATAGACTTTGAACGGAGTGACCGTTAACCCATCTTTTTGAGTTTCTAAAACTTGTATTATCAAAATACTTTTGGTCACCAGCAGCCATATTTAAAAGATTGATTAATGGTTGTCCTTCGTATAATGTATTTTCTAAAATATCCCAATTTAATGGTTGATGTATACCATCAACGTATCCTCTACAAACAGCGTGGCCTGTTATGTATGAGAATATAGATTTACCAACCGAGTTGGAAACGTATCTAGTTTTATTTTTAAAAATTTTACCAAATCTATCTTTAGGAGTAATTTCATCTATCACAACCGCACCATTAACATACATTAAATAACTTAATAGTGCTGTTTCATTTAATTGTTCAATTACAAAATCGTCCGTTTTAAGATTAAACTTAAATTCTTTTATTTTATTCTTTTTCTTTTTTATTTTAAAGAAAACACGATTCATCTCATTAGGATTACCATAACTAATATATTTTTTTAAATAATGTTTTAAGATTTTATTATCTGGAGTTGCATCCTGTGGAATCTCACCTGAATTATAAGGATAACCTTTCGTAGGAGTATTTCTATCATCAATTGTTTTAACTTTAGGTTCTTCTTTATCACCACCACACTCATTATAATACCAGAGCATGGAATATTGTTTTTCTGTATTACAATCAAACGCATTCGCTCTCGGTACATAACATAGGAATAAACCTATTGTTATAAGTCCCAAAAGTAGATTTATTTTAATTATCGTCCAAATTATTCTCATATATTATCTTTTATAAATTGCAAATGATGTAGCGTGTTGTTTTATACAATGTGATTGGTCTCTATTGTAGATACCTGGGATACTAGGACCCCTATATTTAATTCTCCAACTACCGTTCAATTTACCAAAGGCATAATACAACCCTAATAGATACATAGGTATATTTTTTGCAATTGATTCTTCATTGTCGGGACTTCTATAAGTTCTTAAAAAAGCGTCAAAGTTATTACTCATATTTTTAAGAGAAATTCCCTTTATAAAATTTGGGAAAGGTTGTTCGTTTGGAATATTGAAAACAACACCATTTTTCATAAAAGTGTTATTGTTTAATTTTAAAGTACTCATTATGCAGTCTCCTTTACAAAGTGATAAAATGCAAAGTCATTAGTAGGTGACAATACAGTTTTGTTTTCTAAATTACTTCTTAAATATGATTCTTTAGAGAATACACACTCAATAGAATCGGTTTGTATTAATTTATTAATAACTACATCAATTTGAGAATTGATTATATTATTAGTATGTGGATTTTTTTGTATATTCATCAACGATTTGATGATTTGTGATTTTTCTATTTTCATTATGATATCCTCGCTGGGTCTTGGTTAACAATTTCGTCATATCCGTGAACACCACGAGCAGAGCGTAAACCGTTGTTTAAAGTATCATATCCGTTTTGGATATGTGAAACTTGGTCGTGTAAATTCATTGAACCACCGTGTGATTCAGAATGCATACGATCCAAATTTGATAATATGTTTAAATTTAATTCTATTTGGTCGTTCAATCTTTGCATATTTGCAAGTGCTTGAGCAATCATTTGGTCAGTAGTAATCATTATATTCTTTCATTATTAGAATACCAAATAGACTCATATGTTCCGTCTCCTGATACTCTTTCCGTTTCGTGTACTGGTCCTCTAATTGTAAAGTTCCAATGTTGAAACATTGTGTTGTTAGTGATTAATCTTTTATACATTTTACGTGCTTTTTCTAAAGTCGTATAAGGACCAGCATAATCAGTATGATCCATAAGTTTAAAGTCTAAATCAGCGTCTCCCATATGCAATTCAGAAATATAATAGTTCTTTTCTAAATGTGCAGGATATTCGGATTTAACTAGTAGGGTTTCCAACATTACTTGTTTTCTCCCATAGTATAGATTGATAAAAATGCCGAAACTATCATAATTCCGAACATTACAAAAAACATTGCCCAATTGTCATTTCCTAGACAATGTCCTCCACAATCCTCAATAAATCCAACTGCCATAATAGCAGCGAATATCGTAGTTAATGAAAATATAAAATTCATAGTGTTTTTCCTTCTGTTTTCTCTCATTATTATAAGTATATAATACACTATTTTTCAACGGAAAACAAGCAAAAAATGGTGAAAAAGTCCGTTTTTTTCCCTTATTTTCTGCGATTTTTTGGTATTTTTGGCAAAAGATGTTCTTATTTTGTTCTTTTCCTTGATTTCCCTTGTTTTTTCAACAAAAAGCCGTCATTTCTATCATATAAATAGTAGAAACGAACCAAAATGAGGTAATTATGCCAAAAATGAGAAAGTTTAAATTTACGGATGGAAAAGATTTTAACGAAATAATTGAATCTCTTTCCTTTAAAAAAGCAGTTAAATCTATACAAAGAAAAATTGATTTAAAGAAAAATCAAGGTTTATTTTGTGAATGGATTACTAAAAAAGGGAAAGAAATAAAAAGTTGGGTTAAAATGCCTATAGGAAGAAAGAAAAAATTAGACTAGATAAATGAGATTAGCTAAATCTTACGTAGCACACGTAGGAACATATAAAAGAACATCACAATCACAAAGAAAAAGATCCGTCAAAAAGTCAAGTATGAATAAGAGTAAAAAAAGATCATATAAACCATACAACGCACAAGGGAGGTAACATAATGGCTGTAAGAGAGGGAGATAGTCTTACAACAGGACACGCTTGTACTGCAATTACTAAATTAGCAATATCTTTAATAAGAACAGTAAAAGCAAATGGTATTCCTGGTGCTGTTGTAGGCACTCCTACTATATCACATACTGCCCCACCATTACCTGCTTGCCCAGCACACATTATGTTTTTAAATGCAGGATCACCAAATGTTAAGATAGGCGGTATAAATTGGGGACGTATAGGTGATAGTGCTGACCTAGGTGCAATGATTTCAGGTTCTTTAAATGTATTAGCAAATGGTAAGTAATATCTTATAAATATAGGTATGGCTTTCTCAAACTATGACGCAACTACAACAAATAAAAGTAAAAGATCAAATCGTATCTATAGCGATTTGAATTTAAGTTTTACTAAAAATCCTGCTACAAAGGATGTTGCAAGATTATTTGATGTACAAGCAATTAAGAGAGCTGTTAAAAATATTATTTTAACAAACAAATATGAAAGACCTTTTAATTCAGATTTCGGTTGTAATTTAAGAGGATTTTTATTTGAAAATATAACTGAACCTTTATTGGTACTAATTAAAGATAGAATATCTATGGCAATTGAAAAATATGAGCCAAGAGTTTCAGTTGAAGATGTTGTTGTTCAGGATGATGAAGAAAATAATGGTTTAAACATTATGGTTTCTTTTATGGTTAATGGTGTTGAACAACCAATCACAGTATCAACGTTTTTACAAAGAGTAAGATAAAATGGCACAACACAGACTAGAGATATCGGAATTAGATTTTGAAAATATAAAAGGTTCACTAAAAAGATTTCTATCAAACCAAAACGAATTTAAAGATTACGATTTTGAAGGAAGTTCAATAGCAGTTCTATTAGACTTACTTTCTTACAACACTCATTATTTAGCTTACAATGCAAATTTCGTAGCAAACGAAATGTTTATGGACACAGCACAATTAAGAAGTAGTGTTGCGTCATTAGCTAAATTAGTTGGTTATACACCAAACTCATCCAGAGCACCAGTCGCTGATTTAAAATTAGTAATCAATGATGGTACAGGTTCTTCAATTACAATTCCTGCAGGTACAAAATGGACATCATCAATAGATGGTCTTACATACACGTTTGTTTCCATATCAGACAAAGTTGTACAACCAATTGATGGCGTTTATACTTGCCAAAGTTTAAATGTTTATGAAGGTACCTATGTAACTTACAATTATACAGTTGAAGTAAACGATATAGACCAAAGATTTTTAATACCAAGTGATAGAGCAGATACAACTACAATAAAGGTTGTGATACAAAATAGTATTTCAGACGTTACACAAAGTACATATACACAAGCAAGTTCAATTACAGAATTAGATAGTACAAGTAAAGTTTATTTTTTACAAGAAGCTGAAGATGGCCAATATGAAATATATTTTGGTGATGGTGTTATAGGTAAAAAATTAAATGATGGTAACATTATTAATATAAGTTATATTGTAACAAACAAAACAGAAGCTAATGCTGCTTCAACATTTAATTTATCAGGTTCTATTTCTGGTTTTACAGATGTAACTACAACTATTAATTCAAATGCTCAAGGTGGTGCTGATCCAGAAAGTTTACAAAGTATTAAATTTAATGCTCCTAATTTCTATGCGTCACAGGATAGAGCAGTAACAGTAGAAGATTATAAATCAAAAGTAAAACAACTTTATGCTAACACACAATCAGTTAGTGCTTGGGGTGGTGAAGACGCTGAAACACCATTTTATGGTAGAGTTTATATTTCTATTTTACCAACAAGTGGTTCAAATTTAACAGACGCAACAAAAGAAAGAATTGTAAAAGATTTAAAAAAATATTCAGTTGCTTCAGTTACTCCAGTAATTATTGATTCTGAAACTACAAATATATTATTAACATCAACAGTTAAGTTTGATGAAACAAGTACACCAAAAACTGCTGACACTTTAAAATCAAATGTTGTTACAACATTAACAGATTATAATACAAATACTTTACAATCTTTTGATACAATTTTTAGATACTCAAAACTTTCCAGTTTAATAGACGATACAGACGAAAGTATTTTATCAAATATCACAACAGTTCAATTAAGAAAATCTTTTTTACCAACAATTGGAACTTCTACAAAATATACAATTAACTTTGCAAACTCATTATACAATCCACATTCAGGACATAATGCAACAGCAGGTGGTATAGTAAGTTCAACAGGATTTAAAATAGAAGGCGATACTACAAACATTTGGTATTTGGATGATGATGGTGAAGGTAATATAAGAAGATATAGACAAGACGGCTCTGTTAGAGCATATGGTACTAGTACACAAGGTTCAATTAATTATTCAACAGGACTAGTTGAGGTAAATTCTTTAAATGTTTCTAATATAGAAAATGTTAGAGGTGTGGCTTCAACAGTTATAGAGATTACAGTAAAACCACAATCAAATGATATAGTACCTATCCGAAATCAAATATTAGAAATGGATATAGCAAATAGTACAGTCACAGTTGAGGCTGATGCTCTAGTAGGAGGCTCAGCAAACGCTGGTATAGGATATACCACAACAAGTAGTTACTAATGAGATGGCCAACTTTAAAGAGAAATTATCAAACCTTTTAACTTCACAAGTACCTGATTTTGTACTTGAAGATCACCCATTATTTTTAGATTTTGTAAAAGCATATTATCAACTATTAGAATCAGCAGAAATTACATTAACTAATATTGGTGATCCTGACCATTTAATATTAGAAGGTTCTACAGGTAGTACAATATTATTAGATGGTTCAAATGTAAAATATGATGACAATGGTGATAGAATACTTTTAGAAGATACAAGTTATGGTGATTTTATAAATGGTGAAACAATTACTGGTGCTACATCTGGTGCAACTGCTATAGTTTTAGTAGAAGATGTTGATAGTGGTGCTCGTTTATTCGTTACACATCAAAACAAATTTATAGAAGGTGAATTAATTACAGGAGCAGCTTCAAGCGCTCAGGCAACTATAGGAAAATATAGAGCCAATCCAGTACAAAACATACAACAACTTTTAGATTATGCTGATGTAGATAAAACTATTTCAGCTTTCTTAACTAAATTTAGAAATTCTTTTTTAACTTCTATACCAGATACTTTACATTCTAGTATTGAAAAAGAACAATTAATTAAAAATGTTAAAACACTATATCAATCAAAAGGTACAAAACGTGCAAGTGAAATATTTTTTAAATTATTATTCAATGAAACAGCAGAAATAAGATATCCCAAAGATAGTATTTGGAGAGCTTCTGATGGTAAATGGGATACAAGAAAAATATTACGTTGTTTAGAATTAGGAACTTCAGACGCTTCCAATCTTGTTGGTCAGACAATTACTCAAGCAAATGATCCGTCCGATACAGGTGTAAATGAAGCTACTGCTATTGTTGAAGATGTATATAAGTTTATTATTGGTGGCACTACAGTTACAGAATTAGTATTAGGAGATGAATCTGTTACTGGTACATTTATAGCTGACCAAACTATAACAGGTATAGATAATACAGATTTAGACGTTTTAGTTTCATTGTCTGTTTCTTCTATCATTAATAATAAAACAATTTCAACTGATGGTACATTATATAGTGAAGATGATAATATAACTTTGAGTGGTGGTGGTACAGGTGGAACTTTAAAAGTAGGAACAATAGGTCCAGGTTCAATAGACGAAGTAATTGTAAATAGTGGTGGTAGTGGTTATGCTGTAGGTGATGTTGTAAATTTTGGATCAGGTAATGCAGCTGCAAAAGTTTCAGTTGTAAGTGGTGGTGTTACACTTGAAAGTGGTACAGGTACTGGTCAACTAGTTTTAGAAGATGAAACAGGTAAAGAAGATCAATATTTTGGCGATAAGGTTGTACAAGAAAGTGGTACAGGTAATGCTGATATAACAGATATTAGAATGATAGATATTGGTAATGGTTATACCTCTTTACCAGCTTTAACAGTTACCTCATCAGGAGGAACAGGTGCAAAACTTTTAGCATATGGTTCAGAAATTGGTCGTGCATTAACAATAAATGTAATTGAGTCTGGATATAATTATCAACAAAGTCCAGCACCAACAATTGTTTTACCAACGTATATTTTATATACAGCCCTTTCAGGAGGATTTACAGCTTTAGAAACAGTTACAGGTGGAACAAGTAGCAAAACTGCAACAGTAGTATCAATAGACACAGATTTAAATATTTTAAAACTTAAAAACGCAAGTGGCGCCTTTACACAAGGAGAAACAATAACTGGTAGTGGTGGTGGAACAATTTCTGCAACAAGATTAGAACAAGCAACTGGTACAGTATCCATATCACCAGTTGTAACTACAGATGGTAGTTTCATTAATGAAGATGGTTTTTTATCTGATAACGCAATGAAAGTACAGGATAGTTTAAAGTACCAAGATTATTCATATATTATAAAAGTAGGTAGATCAATTAATGAATGGAGAGATAGTTATATTAAAACTTTACACTCTGCTGGTTTTTATTTTCAAGGTGAGATTACAATTGAAACACAATTGGATGCTCAGATTAAAAGAATAACAGGAATGAACTCTGGTATAACAGAAATAATAAAATCTGTTATTACAAGAATGTACTCAAAACTTATTGGTCGTAGATTAGGAACTGAAACAGACGGTACTAGTTTAAGATCAAATGCTAATGCTGTTGTTTCTGCTGATTTTGATACAGATACAATTACACAATTTGATAGAACAACAAGAGATTTAACTTTAAAATCGCCAGCAATAGGAATAGATTATGTAAGTAGAGTTAGAAGAAACATACAACCTGCGTCTGGTAATGCAATAAATGTAAGACAAGGTTTTGCATATGCTGGGCCAAGATTTGGTGTATTAAATAAATTTATTAATACTGCATTTGGTATTACTGCAAACAATACTTTTAGTAAAAGTGGTATAACGTTTGCTGTATTAAGTGGTATCAAAGTACAAGGCACAAGAACATCATTAGATGGTTCAAATGCTATATTTTTGATGACTTCTTCAGAGGATGGAAGAAAACTTAAAACCAATTTTACAATACCTGCACAAGTAGGTGAAATAAATCAAAATTCTATGGATGAAACTATTACGTCTATGGATAGCACAAATGTTTCAATGGATGCAGGATAATATATAAATAGTAAGAGAGAGATATGACAAAACAAGTAATAGACATAGGATCAGTAGCAAACGACGGAACAGGTAGTACTTTACGTGCGGCTGGCGATTTAGTTAACGATAATTTTAATGAAATCTACACAGCAATTGGTGATGGCACTACTTTAACGAGTGGTTATATTACTGCAACAAGTACAACTACATTAACAAATAAATCACTAGATTTAGGCACTAATACTTTCACAGGTTCATTAGCTGAATTTAATACAGCTTTGCAAAGTGATAGCTTCGTTAGTTTAACAGGATCTGAAACACTTACAAATAAGACTTTAACAACACCAACAATTGCAGAAATAGATTCAGGTGCTGATATTATGCTTGACGCAACTGGCGATATTTTTTTAGACGCAGGTGGTAAAGATATTATTTTTAGATATGACGGAGCTCAATTTGCTCTATTTACATCTTCAGGTGGTAACTTATTACTTCAATCAGGAACAACAACTGCAATAACTTTTACTGGTGCAAATGCTGCTTTTGCAGGTGATATATCTGCTGCTGGTGATCTTACGATTACAGGTGATTTAACAGTTAATGGAACAACAACTACTGTCAACTCTACAAATACTACTTTAGATGATAACTTATTAGAATTAAATAGTGGTGCTGGTTCAAATGCAAATGATACTGGTATTATTATGGAAAGAGGTTCTACTGGAGATAATGCAATTGTAGCCTGGGACGAGTCAGCAGACAAGTTCATTATGGGAACTACAACTGCAACTGCTTCAGATACAGGAAATCTCTCAATTACTGCAGCTACATTAGTTGCAAATTTAGAAGGTACAGTAACAGGTAATGTTACTGGAAACGTATCAGGTAGTTCAGGATCAACAACAGGAAATGCCGCAACAGCAACATTAGCTACAGACGCAACAGGATTAGCAACAGGTCGTACACTTGCAATGACAGGAGATGTTGTATGGAATTCAGGAAGTTTTGACGGAACAGCCAATGTAACTGCAGCTGCAACAATACAAGCGGGAGTCATCAGCTCAACTGAATTGGCTAGTGCTGTACAATTGGATATCGTAGATTCAAGTGGATCAACGGTAAAGACAATATTTGGTGCAGGAAATTAAACAAAAATGATTATAAATATAATTAAGGAATAGAAAAATGCCAGCAATAATAACAAACAAATTTAGAATGAACAACGCTGAACAATTTGAGGAATCATTTTCAGAGGCGACCCCAACAGTTTACTACTTAGGAATAGGTAGAGCACAACCATTTGGTACTTTAACAAGACCAGACGGTAGAACAGATTACGAAGGTACAGAAACAACACCTACTACACCAGGAGATAGTGTATTAAATGAATTTAAAAACTATGATGATTTATTAGCCGCTAAGAAAATTACAAGTTCAGGTGTTAGTTATGTAATACCAAGAAGAAATTGGACAACAGGAACTACATACGATATATACAGACACGATTATGAGGAGTATATAACAGGAAGTACTTCAACAAAACAAACAGGTAATAGTGGTGCAACAACTTTGTTTGACTCAACTTTTTATGTACTAACTTCAGACAGAAATGTTTATAAATGTTTAGACAACGCAGGTAACGCTACTTCAACAGATGAGCCAACAGGTACTTCAACTTCAGTTATAACAACTTCAGATAGTTATAAATGGAAGTATATGTACACTTTATCAGCTGCACAACAAGCAAACTTTTTATCAACTGACTTTATGGCAGTTGGAACAGATTCAACTGTTTCAGCAGCTGCTGTTGATGGTGCTTTAGATATAGTAAAAATTAAAGCTGCAGGTTCAAGTTATACAGTTTCAGGTGGTGCAACATCAGGAACAATTACTGCTGTCCCTATAAGAGGAGACGGTTCAAGTGGTGTATGTTCAGTTGTACTCACTTCAGGTGCCATTTCAGCTGTTACAGTAACAACTGCTGGAACAGGTTATACATCTGGTTATATTAGAAACGCTGATATTATTGCAGCTACAAATGCTGGCGGTGCAGGATCAGGTGCTGAATTAGATGTAATTATTTCACCAAAAGGTGGACACGGTTTTAATTCTGTAGAAGAATTAGGTGGATTTTTTGTAATGTTAAATACTTCTTTAGAAGGAACAGAAAGTTCAAACACAGGTGACTTTACAGCCGCAAATGATTTTAGAAAGATTACTTTAATTAAAAATCCTAACAACGCAGCTGGTTCAGCTGCTTCTGCAACTACATTAAGAGGAACTTACGCTGTTAAGATTAATACCTCTCCAACTCCAGGCACATTTACTGCTGATGAAGAAATTAATCAGGCAACAACTGGTGCTGTTGGTAAAGTAGTTGAATGGGATGCTACTAACAAAATTTTATATTATGTTCAGACAAGGCATAATGACGCTGGTGCTGATACTAATGGAAACGTTACTGCCTTATCAGGTGCGAATGTAATTACAGGACAAAGTTCAACTGCGACAGGTACTCCTGACGCTTCAACTCAAACTGTAAACAATGTTGCCTTTACTTCAGGATATGCACAACCAGAATTAGCACACGACTCTGGTGAAATCTTATATGTTGAAAATAGAACAAAGATCGCAAGAGCAACTGACCAGACAGAAAATATAAAATTAATAATTGAGTTTTAAAGAATAGAGGAGAAAAATGCCAAGTCCAACTGATTTTAATGTCAGTCCTTACTATGACGATTTTACAGAGTCGAAAAAGTTTCATCGGATTCTTTTTAGACCTGCGTTTGCTGTACAGGCTAGAGAATTAACTCAATCACAAACTCAAATACAGAATCAAATAGAAAGTTTATCTGATCACCTTTTTGATAAAGGTGCAATGATTATTCCAGGTGAAATTGGATATGATTTAAATTATTATGCTGTTAAATTAACATCTAAATCTGCTTCAACTTTAACCGATTATGTTGACACTACACTAACAGGTGGTACTTCAGGTGTTACTGCAAAAGTTGTAAATGCTGTTGTAACTGATGGTACTGATCCAGATACATTATTTGTAAAATATATGAACACCGCTTCAGACGGTTCTACAATATCTTTTACTAATGGTGAAACATTAACATCTGATGGTTCTGGCAATCCAACAGTAGTTGTTGCTTCAACTGCAACAGGTTCAGCTGCACAAATTAAACAAGGTATCTATTACATTAATGGTTATCACGTTCAAGTATCTGCACAAACATTAATACTTGACAAATATTCATCAACACCAAGTTATAGAGTAGGTTTAACAGTAACAGAATCTTTTGTTACTCCAGGTGATGACACTACTCTTAACGATAATGCTCAAGGGGTTTCAAACACAAATGCTCCTGGTGCTCATAGATTTAAAATATTATTAACACTTGCTAAAAAAGCATTAAACAGTACTGAAGATAGTAATTTTTATGAATTATTAAGACTATCTAGTGGTGTTTTACAAAATCAAGTTAGAACAACTGATTATGCTGTATTAGAAGACACATTGGCTCGTAGAACATTTGACGAGTCTGGTGATTATGTTGTTAGACCATTTGATATAGATGTTAGAGAACATTTAATATCTGGAACAAATAGAGGAATTTATACAGGTGGACAAGGTGGTGACGCTACTAAACTTGCAGTAGGATTTTCTCCAGGAAAAGCATACGTAAAAGGTTATGAAATTAATACTATATCTACAACATATGTTGATGTAGATAAGGCTAGAGATTATGATACACAAGGTAATTTTAATACAAGATTTGATGTAGGTAACTTTGTAAATGTAACAAACGTTTATGGTTCTCCAGACATTGTTACTGCTTCAGGTGTTGAGGCATTTAAAGGTTTAACATTACACAATACAGCAACAAGTTCTCGTGGTACTGCAAACGCAGGAGCAAATTCAAACATAACAACAATTGGTAGAGCAAAAACTAGAGGCTTTGAATATTCTTCTGGTACTGCTACGGGTAATATTTTTTCAAATGCAAGTATAACAAGTGCTGTTTATAAACACCATCTTTTTGATGTTGTTTTATTTACACACTTAAATATTACAACTGCTCAAGCATATTCAGATGGTGTAACTATAACTGGTGGCACTTCAGGTGCTACAGGTATTGTACAAGAATCTTCTACTGTAGAAAGTGCTACAATTACTGGTGCAACGGCAGCTAATCCTGTAGTTGTAACAGCTACAAATAAATTTAAAGAAGGTCAACAAATTACTATTACTGGTGTTGCTGGTATGACAGAATTAAATGGTAACGTTTATACAGTCAGAAATCCAACCTCATCAAACTTCCAATTATACGATACAGATGGAACTTCATCAATTAATGGTGGAAGTTATTCAGCATGGTCTAGTTCTTCTGGTGTTGCTACACACGGTGTTGTTATATTATCAAATGTACAAGGTATATTCCAAGCAAGTGAATCAATTACAGATGGTTCTAGTGCTTCAACTATTCAAGCAAACGCTGTTGGATTAAAAGGTGTTACTACACACGATATATCTTCAGTAAAACAAATTGCAATGGCAGGAAGTCCAACATTTACTGCTGATACATCATTAGACGCTACAAGTGGTGACAATGCTACTTTAACTGGTACATTATCAATTGCAAATAGTGGTACAGCTGTCACAGGTTTCAATACAAGATTTACAGACGAATTAAGAGTTGGAGATTCAATTTCATTTACAACGGATGCTGGGAGTTCTCTTACAAAAATTGTAGAAGCTATTATTAGTAATAGTTCTATCTCATTATTAGCTGCTGTAGGTGGTTCAGACGTATCAACAAAAACAATTGCTACAAGACGAAGAGCAAAAATGCAATCGCCTGAAAAAAATGTTTCTATATTTAAATTGCCATATGAAAATATTAAAACATTAAAAACTACTGTAAACAGTAATGTTTCAGATACAACTTATTCATTTAGAAAACACTCAATTACAACACTTACTGGAGATGGTATTGCTACTTTCTCTGCTGGTGTCAATGAAACTTTTGCTGATTTATCTGAAGGAGATTATACAATATCAATAACAAGTACAGGTGGTGGTGGAACAGGTGCTGTTGGAGATGTATTAAGTTTAACAGGTAACAACCACGAAAGTTCTGCTATATTTGCATTGAACGGTGCTAAAACAACTTTAACTTTAGACTTTGGTGCCAACTATGCTGGACACGATATTAAAGCATTAGTAACATTGCACAAAACAGTAGGTACTTCAAAAACAAAAACATTAAATGCAGCTTCAACTGTTGCAATTTCAACTCAAGCTACAATTGTAAGTGGCACTATTGGATTAGCTAAGGCTGATGTTAAACAAATAAACAATGTTTATATGGCTGCTGACTTTAGTACTGCTGCTGATACATCTGATACAGATATTTCAAGTAGATTTGAATTAGATACAGGACAAAGAGATAACTTCTATGATATTGGAAGAATTAAATTAAAAACTGGTGAATTAACACCAACAGGTAGATTACTAGTTAACTTTGATTATTACTCTCATAGTTCAGGAGATTATTTTGATGTTGATTCATATTCAGCAATAAGTTATACAGATATTCCTGCTTATACTTCATCTAATACAGGTGTTAGATATGAGTTAAGAGATAGTTTAGATTTCAGACCAAGAGTTGATGACGCTTCAACAATAGACGCTGGTGTACAAGATAGATCATTTGACGGATCAGGTGCTTCTGTAGTACAACCTATTAAATTTAGTTCAGACGTAAGGTCAGATTTTGAATATTATTTAGGAAGAGTTGATAAAGTATTTTTAGATAAAGATGGTAATATGAAAATATTAAAAGGCGCTAGTTCAGTTGCGCCAAGAATACCAGGTACATTAGATAATGCTATGCACCTATACACTTTATTTTTACCTGCATACACATTAGATACTTCTGAAGTTGGTATAGAACACGTAGATAATAAACGATATACAATGAGAGATATTGGTAGAATAGAAAATAGAATTGAAACTGCTGAATATTATACACAACTTTCATTATTAGAAACAGCTGCACAAACTTTACAAATACAAGACTCAAATGGTTTAGATAGATTTAAAAATGGTTTTGTAGTAGATAACTTTACAGGCCATAATATTGGTGATGTAGGTAATGGAGATTACAAAGTTGCTATAGATTATGCAAATGGAGAAATGAGACCAACATTCCACGAAGACGCTGTACAATTAATTGAAAGAGATGAAGATGGTACTGCTCTAGTAGCTGCTGATAGAACAGACGCTAATTATCAAAAAACTGGAGACTTAATTACTTTACCTTATACTGAATCAACTTTAATAGACCAACCTTATGCAAGTAAGGCTATCAATGTAAATCCATTTGGAGTATTTACATGGATAGGTTCAATAGACTTAACACCTCCAGGTGATGAATGGAAAGAAACAGAAAGAGCACCAGAATTAGTTATAAACAATCCTAATGGAAGTTGGGATAACTTAACAAAAAATACTGGTAACTCTAGTACACTATCAGAATTCCCTATGTCAACAGTTTGGAACTCTTGGCAAGATACTTGGACAGGTAAGGCTGTTGAAACAGAAAGAAAAAGTGTAGGCACATATGAGAAAAGAGGAGGCCACGGTTGGAGAGTTATGGCCAAAGAAGAAATTACAACTGCTCAACAAGTTTCACAAACAAGAACAGGTATAAGAGCTGTTGCAATTCCTCAAACAGTAAGAACATCTATTGGAGATAGAGTTGTTTCAGTTGCATTTGTTCCATTTATTAGAAGTAGAACAATAACATTTAACGCAACAAGATTAAAACCAAATACAAGAGTTTATCCTTTCTTTGATAATGTTGATATATCTGCATATGTAACACCAGATGGTGGTTCATTAGGAGGCAATTTAGTTTCAGACACAAATGGTAAAGTAGAAGGTACGTTTGCTATACCAGATCCAAAAGTAAATGCAAATCCTAGATGGAGAACAGGTCAAAGATTATTCAGATTAACAAGTTCATCTACAAACAGTTTAACAAACGCTAATGTTGAAACAGCTGCAAACGTTGAATATGTTGCAAGAGGTTTATTAGAAACTGTAAGAGAAACTATACTTTCAAGTAGAGAAGCACGTGTAGAGATGAGAAGTGTTACTGAAAGTCAAACTATTACTAGAACATCTACAAGAACGGAAGAAAGACAAGTTGGATACCACGATCCTTTGGCACAAACTTTTTTAATTGATGACGCTGGTGGTGTATTCGTAACATCTATTGATTTATTCTTTAGTACAAAAGATAGTAACATTCCAGTTACAGTACAAATAAGAGATGTTGTAAATGGTTATCCTGGACAAAAAATATTACCATTTTCAGAAGTTACAAAGAATCCAGGTGATGTTAGCGTAAGTACAGATGGTACTACTGCAACTAAATTTACATTCCTAAGTCCTGTTTACATACAAGCAAACGTAGAGTATTGTTTTGTCATAATGGCAAACTCACAAGATTATAATGCTTACGTAGCAAGAATAGGTGAAACATCATTAGATACAAATAGAACAATATCAGCACAACCTTACGCTGGTGTTTTATTTAAATCTCAAAATGGTATGACTTGGAGTGCTGAACAAAATGAAGATATGAAATTTAAATTAAGAAGAGCAGAATTTAGTCAAGTTACAGGTACAGTTACTTTAACAAATGATACTTTATCTACAAGAGCACTTAAAAACAATCCATTAAGAACAACAAGCGGTTCTAAAGTTATTAGAGTATTCCATCCTAACCATGGTATGCACGGTACAAGTAATAACGTAACAATTGCTGGTGTGGAAAGTGGTACTCTTAATGGTATTGCTCATTCAGACATTAATGGAACATATACAAGTATTTCAAACGTAACTTTAGATAGTTATGATATAACTTCAGGAAGTTCATCAAACGCAAGTGCTAGTGGAGATGTTGGTAGTACTACTGTAACAGCAACACAAAACAGATTGTTTGATGTATTAAATTTAGGCGGTGTTCAAACAGTAACTTTACCAGATACAAATATAGACTATTACATAAGAACAGCTACAGGTAAATCTGTACACGGTTCTGAAACAGAATTTGCGTTAACAGCAAATGAAAGTAAACTTGCTGTAGTCAATAATGACAATATTGCTTTCCCAGCGCCTCAAATGGTTGCAAGTGAAATCAATGAAACAAATGAAAGTATTACAGGCGGTAAATCTTTCTATACAATTTTAGAATTAACAACATCAAATACTAAATTATCTCCTGTTTTAGATACTCAAAGAATGAGTGCATTTACAATTCAAAGTAGATTAAATAATCCTAGTTCAAGTAATACACCTGACTTTGTTGCTGATACAGTTAAATCAGGAACATCATCAGCTGCTGTTTATTTAACTAAACCAATTATATTGGAAAATAATTCAAAAGCATTAGACATAAGATTAACTGCTAACATAAGATCAACATCCGAAGTAGAAATGTATTATAGAGTTTCAGGTACAGACAACGATACTCAATTAGATGATTTAAGTTGGACAGCATTTAATACAGATGGAAGTTCAGACGCTACTGTAACACCTGCTGAAGATGATACAACATTTAAAGAATACAAATATAGTGATAATGATATAAATGAATTTACATCATTCCAGCTAAAAATTGTAATGAAAGGAAGTAATTCTTCATATCCACCAGTATTGAGAGATATGAGAGGAATTGCTCTGGCAGTATAATGAGTATTAAAGTTAGAGTTGAAGGATTTACAGGACTTATAAGAGATACACATTCTAACGCAATCGTAAATGTAAACAAATCTGATTATGAATTGTATATGTTAAGACATAAAAGTAGAGAAAGACAAAGTGACGTGTTAAGAGATACAGTAAAAGAAATAAATACTTTAAAACAAGAATTGAAAGAAATTAAAAAGTTATTACAAGGAGTAATTAAAAACTAATGGCTGCAAGACAGATAACACAAACGCAAACACTAGAAGACTTTAGAACACAGTTTAATGCTCTATCGGCAACTGACTTTGGTGATATTGCTACACTTGACTCTGGTCTTTCTGCAACGTCTGTAATAGGCGCTGTAAATGAATTATATGCAGCTATTGCTGGTGCATTATCATTTACACTTTCAGATGGTTCAAATACTCAAACTCTTGTAAATGGAAATACATTATTATTTAATGGTACAGCAAATCAAATTACAACAACAGTAGCAGCAACAGATAAAGTAACTGTAGCATTAACTGAAGATGTAACAATTGCTGGGGAATTTATTGCTTCAGGTACTGGTGCTCACAAATTAGGAACAATTCAAACGTATGGTAATACAATTTCATCAACAGACGCAACTACAGTTACAATAGATGACAATTTAACACTTTCTGCTGGTAAAACATTAGTAGCAGATATTATATCAAGTTCACAATCATATGTGTCTTTTGGTGCAAAAAATATATCAACTAGTGGGTACTTCTATACAGAAGCTGCAACAGGTGGTATCATATTTGAAGGTGCAACAGCAGACGCACACGAAACAAACGTTAGAGTAGTAGATCCTACAGCAGATAGAACAATTACTCTACCTGATGAAACAGGTACTGTTATAACAACTGGCAGTTCTGCCGCTATAACAGGTGCAATGATAGCACTAAATACAGTTGCAGAAGCTAATATGGCAGATGACTCTATTGGTCAGGATCAACTAAAAAGTGTAGTAACCTTACAGATTATAGACTCTGGAGGTACAGTAGTGAAGACAATGTACGCTGCTGGGGCATAGACTTAAAAGATGTATAAATATATTATGGATATAGGTGAAAGAATTTATAAATATGTAAATAGAGAGGTACTTACTAATAATTATAATATGAATGAGTACCAGAAATTAATGGAGACAACATGGCAGTAAGAAAACCTTTATATGTAGCAAGTAGCAACTTACGAGAGATGACAACCGCAATGGTTTTAGAAATCGTACAAGCTGCTGTCTATCAATATTCACTAAATCCTGGCGTTGCTTTAACTGTATCTGCAGGCGGTGGAAACATCGGAAGTATTTCAGATACAAGAAAACAAGCAGGTGCTCAATCAACAAGTACAACTGCATTTCCAAGTGAGGGTACAACAGCTGAACCTAGTACGGTTACAGTAACTTACAATCACGTTGTATCAACGGATGCTAGTTTAACACCAACAGCTGACTCAGGCAAAACATGGCCTGTATATTACAATTCAAGTGGACAGATTCAAGCAATGAATTTAGCAGACGTAAAAGATACTTTTTTACATCCTGCAATTGACTTATTAGCTTCAGGTTCAACAGGAACAGATCAAGCTGGAACTTATACAGTAAGTACTGGAACATCTTTAGCAGGTAGTACCAACATAAGTACAACAGCAATATATGCAGATACAAGAGCTGACACAGGTGCATATGCAGCTGGCAGTATTCCAGAAACACAAGATCAACCTACAACAATTACAAGTTATTACCTACATAGAATAAATGGAAATGATAATTCATTTACTGAACCGTATTATTTGGATGGTTCAAACAATGTTAAAGAATATACAACCGCAGCTATTCAATCATTATTACAAGAATGGATGAGAAAAACAGCGGCTGATTCTGGTGATGGTTATGCTTTGAGTTATACTATAGGAACTACAGCAACTGGTAACACAAGAGGTTCTGGTATGGCTGATACAATTTTAAATGGTTCTGGTAATTATCAGACAAGATATGTAAATACAGATGACTATAGGGCGCAAGAGTTTCCTAATGGATCATCTACAACAGCAAACACTTATTATTTAAGAATTATTAAATCGTAATATCATTCCTCCCGATATTGCTTTGTTATGAATTATGAATATATTATTAACAGGTAGTGAAGGCTTTGTTGGCCAACATTTATTTAAATATTTAAAACCCAATCATAAAATAATTTGTTTAGACAAGTTAGCAGGTAATGATTTATTATCCTGTGACTTAAAATATTCCGTAGATTTAGTTATACATCTTGCTGGTTTATCTGGCGTAAGAGATAGTTTAGAAAGATCAACAGAATATTGGATACAAAATGTAATCGCAGGTCAAAGACTTTTTGATTATTTCAAAGACACAAGAATCCTATACGCAAGTTCATCAACAGCACACGAGCCTTGGAAAAATCCATATGCAATGAGTAAATATAGTTTGGAGCGTATTGCTCCTGCTAATAGTCTTGGTATGAGATTTACAACCATATATGGTCCTAATGCTAGAGAAAGTATGTTAATACCTAGAATATTAAGAAATGATGTGCCTTATATTAATACAAATCATAGTAGAGATTTTATACACGTGGAAGATGTTTGTTCGGCAATTTATTCTTTAATAACACACAATGCTATTACAGCTTATCCAAATCATACAGGTGTCATAGATGTAGGTTCTGGTACGACAAACAATCTTATAAAGTTAATTGATTACTTCAAAATTGACTGTGAGCGTGTTATAGGAGATGAGTATGAAAGAATAGATAATCTTGCCGATACTGCTATACTAAATAGTACTGGCTGGTCACCAAAGATTAATTTATATGACTATATTAAGGAGAATAAAAATGACAACTGAAATTAGTGAAGCAAGTGCAATAACTGAAGAATATTTAAAAGATAATTTTTTAACAGCGTACTTCATTGACAATGAAAGACAAAACATAGAGATACAAACTACAACTAGAGATAAGAAACAAGTTATAACAAATATTATACCTTTTGATGAAGAAGATGTAAAATTTAAAGCACTACAAAGTGTTATGAATGTGGATCAATTACACGAGTCTACATACCAAAAAGTTAAAAACGAAAGAAAATTGTTTGAAGAAACAGTTTTAAGAATCGCAAAAAAAGATGGTATTGTTATGGACTCTGCTAAGATTGATACAAAATTTTATCCAAAAGTAATTGACGCTCTTTTTAATGATGAGGAGAATGCAGATCATCTCTTTGCATTGAAATTAGCTGTATTTGAATTAGAAAAAATTAAAGATTCACAAGAAGAAGATTTAAAAAAACAAATAAGACAATCTAAATCTAAAACAGAAATTATAGCAAAAGTTTGTGAGATTTTACTTCCTAAACGAGATATCCCTATTGGGGATATGTAAGATCCGACTTTAAAAAATATTTAGAATACCAACCAGTCCATCCTACTTCCATTATGTGGTGCATTTGACCAAGCGTACACATACTAATTTGAGATGTAGTATCAAAGGTCGCCCTTTGAGATGGTTTATTATAGATGTAATCCTTTATTGAAGGACATACTCTACCATAAGTTTTGTATTTTATATTTTTGTAATACCATTCATCACTACCTCTTGTATAAGTGTCTATAAAATGCTTGTCATTAGCTTTAAATGTATTCCAGATGTGTGATACATCACCTGTCCAAGATACAACAGACGAATTTAAAGGTGTATGATTAGGTTCTCTCCACCAAGTATCATCTAAAAGTGTAAAATCTTTTCTAATTAAGTTGGGTAATTTATCAAAGATAATAACATCCAAATCAAAGTATAAATTTTCACCATCTCTAAATCTATCATACATTTGAAATTTATTAAACCAATTACCATATAAGTCATCTTCAACAACTTCAAAACTATCATATTTTAGACCAGAGTATTTGTCTATCATATGTTTTAAGTTATCAACGTGCCATTGAGTAAACTTATTACCGAATCTACAACAAATAATCCGCATTTATTTTTCTTCCTACTCCTGTGTAGTGTATAACTTTAAGTTTTTCGTTTACTTCTTTATCTAATATCATATAATCAGTATTAAACTTTTTCATATACATTTGATTGAGTTGTAGATTTTCTTTAAAGTCATCTGTATATTTTGCAATCCATTCCTTAGGTGTTGTTGTTAGTTTTGCTTTATGTTCTAATACTTTCAATTTAACGTAATTTTGTTCGCCGTAGTATTTTTTATGTACAGTACCGTTATTATAAAAATGTAGTTGCCAGTATTCTGGATTAAGTGCGAAGTCATCCCAAACAAACTTCAAAGAACCTGATTTAAATTTATAAAACCCACCATTAATACCTAACTTGTTTTCCCACCATTGACCATATGTAACTAATTCATTTTCTTCAACAGGCCAATTCAATAAATCATCTACATTGCTTACAATGACTTGATCTATATCCATAATGATAATATCATCACCTGGATTTTGATGTGCAAATTGTGGACTGAAAAATTTTAGTTTGTGCCAATGTTTAACTATATTACTATGATGGTTGTAGGGGTAGATAAAGTCAGCCTTCATCCCTGGATGTTCAAAAGGATGTTTTCTATCTGCTAAACATATAAACTGAAAGGGAACTGTTGAATGTTTTTTTAAACCTTCGTAAAGTTTAGAAACATAAACTGGTGGATAAAAACCTTCAAAGAAGACTGTACATATTTTAAGCATTAAGTCTTCTCCACACAAGGTCAAAATCTTTATTAATCGTGTGGCAAAGGATTGTTTCTTCAGGTATAAAACCTTGATTATATAAAAAGTAGTGCCATTTGCTGTCTAACCACAGAACAGGTACCTCATTTTCTTTTAACTTAACTGAAAATAATGTTTCATTATCCCAACCAAAGTATTGTCTTATTCTATCAGGAAATATGTTAGTTACATATTTGTCATTTACTGTTACGATTTGAGGATCTTCTCTACCTTTAGGAATATATAAAATATCTCTTGTTTGGATTTTTAAATGTGACATTAAAGCCATATTCTCCTCAAACTCACCAAAGTAATCTAATCTTGCAAGATTTAATTTATTAATACCTACAATGCCAGTATTAATAACATCATTTTTAATACTCATTTTTTTTTCAAACAACATTGCTTGAGCATTATAATATTTTGATGATGGACTTCTTATTGTTTGAGAGGTGTCAGTAATAGCTTCAATTGTATTAATTCTATCATTGTTATTTAATATTGCTATACCTTCATTTAAATTCCAATGTTCAAAAAAGTTTTCATTCTTCATAGGTACAACATCAAAATCCAAATATAATATTTCATCATATTCTTCAGCCAATAGATACATTAAATGTATCTTATAAAAGTTTATTATATTATACATTGTTAAGAAAGGATACTTTGTTTTCATTTTGGAATGATAAATCATAAAATCAGTATCATATTCATACAATTTAAAATCAGCACCTATTTTGTTAGCATACATTTCTTTTACAGCACAAAGGTCGCCATAATGAAGTTTAAACTGATTTTTTGTTCTTACGTTGACAGGAGTATCACCTTCTTTAAGGAGGTTTTTATCAAAGATATCTATGTCATCTTTTGGTATCTCAATATATAAAGTATAAATTATTCTTTTCATAATATTGCTCCTATTAGTAAACCAATTAATATTCCTTCAACCCAAAATGCCCACCTATGCGAACCTTTGGCTGTATGTTTTTTTATAAATTCTTTTAACCATATGTCAAATTCTTTATTTTCCATAATATTATTCCTATGCTGGCAAAGGATTCTTTTCTAAATCCTCAACTCTTGGAAGCCTTCCAATTAATGTAAATCTTGTTCCTCTTTCATCATTAATTTCATCTTCTATAAGTATTTCGCAATCTAAAGGTATTTGTGTTTTAAATTCTTTTACATTGTTTACACAATTTATATGAGTATCAATATTGAACATATCATTTGATTGGAACGCAAAATGAGCAGTCTTTTTCATTCTTGTCCACCATGGAACTTTACGTGTAACTGGTACACCAAATTTAGAATCAAAGTATAGGGATTTAGGTCCTGGAGGTCCCCATTCAGACATTGGTCTCATATGTTCACAAGCGGTGTTAATGAAGATATCAGCATTTGTATATTCTTGTCTAAATTTTTCAAATACATCATCCGCAATAAAATTTACATTTGGGTAATCCATAAACAATCTATTTTTAGCTACATTTATTACTCTCTCGTCCATATCTATTGCTGTTATTTTTTTAACTCTAGGTGCTAATGCAGGGACTAGAATGCTTCCAAACCAACAACCAAATATAACTATTTCTGTTTGCTCGTTAATTAATCCAAATTCGTCAAGGTGATTTATGATATTAAATTTTGCGTTAACTTGTGGTGTACTGAAAGAATCTAAAAGACTATATTCTATATCTGGTTCTTTTTTTATAGTTTGTAATACGTTGTCAAGCAATCTATAATCAATGCCGTCATTTGTTGCCTTTAATATATTGTGTAAGAAACCAAATTGGTCATCCTCTTTTATTGCATATAATATATCATCAAGTGTTCTATAGTTTATATTTTTATTTTGCAAATCTATAATATTTTTAAAAAATTTCAAATTTTCTCGTTCTATCATTTTCTTATAATCCAATCATTTATTATTAATATATCCAAATCAGTTCTTCTAAAGGTTCTTAAAGCGTGTTGTGGTGTTTCTACAATTGGTTCCTGACAATTGAAACTTGTATTTAACAACATCGGTATGCCTGTTATCTTATAAAACTCATTCACTATATTATAAAACTTTTTGTTATCTTTTATATTTATAGTCTGTATTCTAGCCGTATTATCAACGTGAGTAATCCCTGGCACTTTATCAGTTTTAACTTGACATATACGTGACATATAAGGACTAGGTCCTCCTCTTGTATCAAAATATTCTTGGTAATGTTCTTCTAATACAACAGGTGCAAACGGTCTAAAATCTTCTCTCTTTTTTACTGTATGATTAATAATATCTTTAATATCAGGATTGCGTGGGTCTGCTAATATGCTTCTATTACCTAATGCTCTATTACCACTTTCTGATTTACCTTGAAACCAACCTACAATTTTTCCATCAGCAATTGCTTGTGCCACTTCTTTGTAATCTGCTTTTTCTTCACCTAGGTAATTATATTCTCTACCAGCATATGTGTTTGTTTTGTGTATATTATTATTTAAAGTAAAGTCAGCGTGTTGATATGTTCCTATTGCTTGTCCTTCATCACCTACAGCAGGTGGTATGAAAACACTTTTATAATGTTTAGTAAATTCTTCGTTCATATATCCATTGTAAGCAACGCCACCTGCAATACATAAGTTATCACAAGTCTTTAATGGGTACACATATTTTTTAATTTTATCAATTGTAAATTTTTGAAGTGTGTATGCTAGGTCATCCATGCCGTGTGTTTCAACATCAATTTTTTTAAACTCTTTATATTTTCTTTCTAATACAGGTCCGTCCATTATGATTTCAAACGCATTATAATAATAACTACTATACTTACCATATCCAACTTTACCCATAAGTTTACTTGCACCAAGTGTACCAAAACCTGTAAGATTAGACATATGGTTCCATAACCAACCAAGAGGTAGTACATCTGATAAGTCTATTAAATTTTGATCTTTGTCAAAGAATACACATCTAAATTTTGATCCTATACCATCAATTGCTAGTATATCTGATTGTTTAAAACCAGAGTTTATAAATGCGTAAGCAGCGTGTGATTGATGATGGTCTATAAAGTAGATATTATCTTTGTAATAATAATCCCATAATTTTTTAGGGTCGTAATTAAATATTTCATCATGGCCTTTTAAAACTGTTTTTAGTAATTCATCTTTTGATTTTCTTACACCACCATAAGTATATGTCCAAGCTAGAATACCATCATCAGGTTTTTTAAAATATCTTTCAGTAAACTCATCATTTAATCTATAGTCGCCAGGATCCAATATGTCTGATTGATGAGCATATGCCTCGGCTCTATATGGTAAGTTGTGTTTAAATCTTGTTTGTCTTTCTGCTTGATAATGATATGCACCATCATAGGTATTGTGGTCGTGTAAATTTAATGCTACGGAATATATTTTACTCATTTAATACACTCCCATATTTTGATATAGGAAAATGACCTTTAGGGTTAACATATTCCATACAACTTTTACAATAACTCTCATATTTAAATAATCTATAATTCATCATTTTGTCAACGTTCTCCTGTGTAATTTCAAAATTTTTAGATACTATTAAATTATTAGCAAACTTTTTGCTACAATGTACTATGTGTCTTTTCTCAAAATCTATAACTGGCACCATAGGGAAAGCTGCACACATTTTTCTATCTATCTCGGCTGATTGTTCATCAATAACTTCTTTCATATTATCTTTGTTAGGCGTTCTACCATTAAAGGTTTTAAACATTGTGTTGTTATGACTTATTGCTTTTATATCTTCGGGAAAGTTATCTTTGTATTTAAAATAGTTAGGTGTTTTAACAACTAGATTGTAATTGTTAAAATTATTCTCTGGTAACCAAGGAAAATTACCTAACTTCTCAATTCTGTCTTCATAAAAATCTTCTGTTGAGTGTTCTACATAAAGTATATCTTTATCTTCTAGTATTTCAGGATATCTTTTTCTAACAAAAGAGTTTGATAATACTGAACAAACAAAATTAGGATACTTTTTAATTTCATTAATAACATCTCTTAAATTTTTAATTAGACCTGGCTCACCACCTAATAGACAAACACGAATTTTATATTTCCTTAACTTCTCTAAAGTACTCTTTAGAAAATCCATATCAACAGTTAAGTTTCTCATCTCTAAAGTATAACTTGTACAATAATGGCAAGATTTATTACACGACATAGATAGGAAGAAGTCTATGGCTAAATAATCTTGTTGTATTTCTTTTAAATTTTTCATCTATTATCAAATTTGTTAAAGAACAGTTTATTAAATGCTATTAACAACTTCTCTTTAGGTCTACTTTTAAAATTGGTTTTTTTGAAAAGATAATCAGACCTTTCGTAACATTTTTCTATAATATATTCATAAATGTCCTCATTTTCTTTTTCAGTAAGTGACCTGTCTATAACTAATTTATCTCCAAATATAAATTGCATTCTTTTAACAAACTGGATTAATCTGTATGGAATATCATCTGTTATATCAACCATATTATTAGTATCATCAACATAACAAAAATTAGTTCCTTTTGGACTTACAATTATCTCATTCATATTGTCATTATAATTATATCACATATCTTATCAACTTCATCATCTGTTACGTATGGATGAATTGGTAAAGATAAAATAGTTTCGGTTACTTTTTTACAATTTATACAATCGTCTTTTCTATGTATAATGGATTTATACATTTCATTTTCAGATATAGGTTTGTTGTAATGTACATCTGCTTTCAATCTTTCTTTTAATAAATCTCTTGTTTTTTTGTCTTTTAATCTTATAACATATTTGTGATAGTTATGATTAAGACCGTTCGTTCTTGGTTGTATAATTACAGGCAATTGTTTTAAATTGTTATCATATCTTATTGCAACATTTAAACGACTATCTTGCCATTCATCCATCTTCTTTAATCTAAAGTTTATAAACTCAGCATTGAATAATAACATTTTAGAATTATATCCTAACACTTCATTGTTTCCGTGTCTTCTTAATTTTCTTACTAAATTTGCTTGTTCTTTATTGTCTGTTAAAAAAGCACCACCGCCTGCAATACCAGCTACAGGTTTATTTGCATTGAAACTTATAGCGCTTACGTCTCCAATTGTACCTGCCTTAATACCATTAAAACTAGAACCTAATGATTGACAAGCGTCCTCTATAAATGCAATATTCTTTTCTCTACAAAATTCTAATATCTCAAATGTCTCCGACATACTTCCAAACAAGTGTGGATATATAATTGCTTTTACTTTTGGAGACCACATTTTTTTAATACTCTCTAAAGACATATGGTAAGTATCTGGATCAATATCACAAAATACAGGTGTTGCACCTACCATAGTGATACAAGAAGCAGTTGATATCCAGGAGAAGTTAGTTGTTAATACTTCATCACCAGGTTTAATTCCTATACCATCTTTAATACCTAAACTAATTAAAGCAAAATGTAATGCGTCTGTTCCACTACCTACAGCAACAGCATATTTTCTATCGGTTACTCCATATAATGAATGTAAAATACTCTTTTCTAAAAACTCTATATTTCTTTCTTGTTCTTTTTGCATAACTCTATCAAAAAGTTTTAAGTATTCTTCTTTGTTTTCTAAATATTCTCTACCCCAACCTGTGTAGTCTGTCATATATAAACTCCTATTTTGTTCATACCTTTACTATATCCTAATTTGTCAAATATAAATTGTGCTATTTGTTCTTGCCCTTTTGCGTTTGGATGTAAATCTAATTTAGATATTCTTTCAACACCGATCCAATCATCTGATAAAGCAAAAGCATTTACTTCTAAATCTTTTTCTGTAGGCCAACCTAGGAAGTTACTATTAATTTTATTGTAATAAGGATTCTCTACCATTTGCTTTCTTAACTTTTTTGCGGATTCGTGTTTGTAAGCCATCTCTACTGTTGTTAGTTGATCGTTTGTATTTGGGATTCCCAAATCCCAACCAACGTGCTCTTGTTCTTTTTGCCAATTTTTGTGCTTAAAATGGTATTGTTTTTGATGGAGATGTCCTGCCCTTTCAATCGCTATCTGTTCCCATATATAACCTCTATATAAATTTAATATTTGGACTTGTCTATATGGCACTTTAAGATTTTCACAAACATTTTGAAAACTATAATAATATCTTATACTTCTATCTACCCAATATTCAATACAACCTTTAACATCTGTACTATCATTAGTCCAATATCTATTGTTAGTGATTCTGGTTGAGAGTTGGTAGTCACGTCTAGGTGCTGTTGTCCAAGCAGGAAGAACTAGCCCTATCCTATTTGTATTAAGTGTTTGTATTTTATCTATTAGTGAACTGTAAATATATTCTTGTCCTGCACCAGACTTACATAGATTGATACATTCCATATTTACTTTTTCAGCCAATATTTCAGGCCACTTTGGCCAGTCACAATCCATATCAGGATGTGAAGCAGACGTCCAATTAACATCACCCCAACTACAACCACTTACTAATAATATATCTTTCATACTAAACTTCTTCCTTGATTATAGACTTACCTTCCTCATCAAAGTGATGGTTTATTTTTACTTTATCTTTGCCTCTATTTAAACAATGATACAAACAGTTATGAGGAATTTTTGAGTGGTCACCCTTCTCACCTTCTCTCATTAGTTTTTCAAAACCTCTCCATTCATCTGACAATAATATTTCATCTATAGATTCAACTTCACTTACTTTACTAACTTTTAACATCTTTTGAAATAAAGGTGTACTTAAAGTATATTCTTGGTCACAATAACAACAAGGTAATAAATGGCCTCTATTATTCATGGCCACTTGCATTTTACCATTTAAACATTTTGCAACAAACTTACCTTTCTTTGTCATCTCTTACGTATCCTTGGTATGCTAAATTATATTCTTTCTTTGTAGGTCTCAATGGATCACTTTCATTCTTCCACCTTGATGAGTGTAACACTATAAACATTAGACCAAAATCTTTTGCCATCTGTTTAGCAATGTCTAAATGATTTTCATTATAACTAAACACTATGTACTGCCACGATGGTGTTTTTTCTAAATGTTTTTTTGCCTCTAACATAACTCTAAAGAGTTTGTTACCATCTTGGTTTATTCTATACAAATTACTTTCTTCAGGTAGTCCATCAATTCCAAATATCCATTTTGCTTTAGGGTGTGCTTTAAATGCTTTTACGTACCACCTTTCAGGCTTTTGAGATGAGGCATTATGTATTGCAACATCTATATTTTTTTTATAAAGATAGTCTAATATTTCTACAAATTTAGGATGGTGTACAGGATCAGATAATTGACCACAGAAATTAAATGAAGTAAAATGATCTGATAACTTTCTTATTTCGTCCATAGTAGCATCTCTTCCGTACACTTTTCTTCCTTTAAGTGTAAAGTTGGTTTGTCTTTGACATCTCATACATTGTAAAGGACATCTATTGCTTATATCAATATTTATTCCTCTAGTTGGACGCCTAAAAAACGAAATAGGACTTGTATCTGTTATAATTTCTCTATCCATGCTAATAAATTTTTTACTTTGTCTTTGTTACGATTATCTGTTAAGCACCACGCAGGTCTTTTCCAATAGATAGGACCACCATCTTTAAAGGATTTATCTCTTAAATAAATGACTTCTTTTCCTAACCATTTGCATTCTTGTATAATTCTAGGTGCAGGATCAAAATTAGGTTTAGTATAAACATATGTATCAAACAGACCTAATAAGTTTTTCACAGGAACAAAAACGTGATTACGTTTTTCATTTATATATTTGTCTTTGTATGCTAGAATACCGTGTGAAGGATAGTCTTTGATATGTTTTTCAACCTCTCTATAATATGTTCTATTTGTTCCTAGAAATAGATATTTAAATTTTATATCATCTACTACAGGTTTGTATATACTAAAGTTAATTATTTTTTCAAATTGTTCACCAACACCATTTACATATACTTCGTGGTCACATAAATTGACAACTTGCTTTGGTTTAAAATGTTCAAGTGCTAAAGGATATTCCTTTGGATGATTTTCTGAATATACAGAAATAAGTTTACCACCAAACACCTGATGTAGTGTTAATTTTTGTTCTTCACTATAAGTATTATAATCCAAGTATGCTAAAGTAATTTGACTTCTACCCATAATCAATGTTATGTCATTTGAGTGAGAAATAAAATTATTAAATATAACATTTTCGTACTTGGAATACGACTCATAAATGGCGTCTATATAGTCCTGCTCTGTATGTTTTTTATTGGGTATGATTATAAGTTTTGCATTTATGCCTTGGTCGTTGAGATAACAACAATGTTCGTAACTATAATGAAACAGTCCGTCACCAGGCTTACTTGTACATACTAAATTAACATTTTTCATAACTCATTATAACATATTTATGTATAAATATCAATAGAGCACTTATAAGTTATGCCAGATAATTTGACAAAGGAGTTGAAATGAGTTGTTTAGAAATACTAGTAGCAATCACATTACATTTAGGCCTAGAAGGCGATTATAATAACATCCATCCACACGGTAGATGTACGATAGATAATTGGATTTCTGGTGCATATTATAATAGTGAGGAAAATGTTAGTTTATATGTTGGTAAAAAAATACCTAATGTAGATTATAATTGGGATTTAGAAATAGGTTTAGTTACAGGTTATAGTGGTGCTAAAGTTGCACCAATGATACGATACATTAATGATGGATGGTTTGTTGCACCTTCTTATGAAACGACACACGGTGGTAATATAGGAGTAACATTAGGTTATGAATTTAAGTTGGGTGGTCATTAATGAAAGTGAGAGATGAGATATTAACAATATTAATGGAAGAGTGTGCTGAAACTAGTATTGAGTGTAGTAAGGTGATCCGTTTTAATATTGATAATACAGAAAGACTTGAAAAAGAATTAGGTGATGTGTTAATGATGGTAGAAATATTATCTGAAAATAAAATAGTATCAATGCAACGCATAAGAGAAGCATCCCAACAGAAAAGAGAAAAACTTAAAACTTGGAGTAAGATACCTTTATGAGTACTGAAACAAGAAGTAACAAAGCACTTCAAAGACTTTCGTTTATGGGTGATTGGTTACAAATGAAACAACGTATTGATACAAGACAAATAATGAAAGACCTTGAGCCTTATAAAGAGGATTGGAAACCTTACAATTTAAGAAACTCAAACAATAGGTGGGGATTAAGTATTACTAGTTTAGATGGTGGTTTAAGTGGCGTACCTGATTTAGATAGTTTACTACAATATAATAAATTAAATAAAACTAATATTACAAATCATCATATAAAAAAATACACCGAAGTATATAAGAACTCGGAAGAACTACAGAAACTTATCGCACCTTGGAAAGATTGGTTAGGTAGATGTCATTTTCTAAAACTAAACACAGGTGGATATTTTCCTGAACATTATGATATAAACAAAATAGAATATGGTTTTGATGAAATAAGATTAATTGCTTTTATTAATAACTGTAATAAAAAAGATTTAAAATTTATCTATGAGGATACAGTTAGAGATGTAGAAGATGGCACGTTATATTATTTTAACGCAAATAAAAGACATTCAGTCTTTAGTACTTCAGACGATATAATAATGGTAGTTTTTTGTATGAAGTTTGATGACACATTGTTTGAAAAATTAATAGAAGAATATAGGTTTGCATAATGTGGTATCATAGAAAATTTAAATTACGATATGACGCTAACGTGTTCAATGATATAATTGAATATGCTAAAACAGCAGAATGGAAACAAGGTTACGATCAAAATGGTTTAATATGGAACATTGAAGAACTGCCTTTAAAACCTGAACAGTTTCCTATACTAAATGAATTATACGAAGGTCTAAATGCAGAATTTAAAAGACCTTCTTTTTTCCTCAGCAATGTAAAACCAGGTGGGTTAGTAAATCATATAGACCATAACAAATGGGGTAATCTTGGTATACCAATACTAGGAGATTTTAAAAATACACCTCAATATTTTTACGACCAATTCAATCATCCTGTAGAGTCATTTATAAATGATAGTCCTGTTATATTCAACACACGTATGCTACACGCTGTGCCTAGAGAATTAGACGACACAGGACCGAGATGGATTTTAATGATGGATTTATTTGATTGGGTTGATAAGTTATTTGCTAAAGTTGATAATAAAACAATATGGACAGACACAAAGAATTTTAATGCGTAACTTTTATTTTTTACAATTACCTTTGACAAGTGACGCTGCTTGTTTACCTCAAGCAATAGGTACTATATGGAGTTATTGTGAACAATTTAAAGAAGTAAATACAAAATATAGACTTTCAGGTGTATGGTGGATAGAAAAGATAGACATAATTGAGCCAGACGTTGTGGCTGCAAGTTGTTATATGTGGAACTGGAAAGAAACATATGAAGTATTAAAAGATGTAAGACGTAGGTATCCTAAATGTAAAATAATTGTAGGTGGTCCTGATCCACAATATACATCTGAATGGTGTAAAAAGCATCCTGAAATAGACGCTGTGATGGCATACTATGGTGAAGAAACTATGAGAAGATTTTTAGTTGAGGACAATTTAGATATACCTGGTATAGTTACTAAAGATTTTAACAATGCAGCTCAGGCAGAATATGCTGATCCTAAAATGATTCCTAGTCCATATCTAAATGGATTCTTTGATAGGTTATTAAAAGGTGATTGGAGTACTAAAAAATTCCGCTATAATAAGAAACCAATTAGAGTAATATTTGAAGGTAATAGAGGTTGTCCTTATACTTGTTCCTTCTGTGATATTGGTCACAAGAAATATACTAAAATACAAATGTTTGATACAGAAAAATGTTTACAAGAATTGCAATGGATGTGTGAAAAAAATGTAAGTTCCATAGATGTTGCTGATAGTAACTTTGGTATATTTCCTAGAGATGAAAAATTTGTAGATTATATAGTATCACAAAAAAAACTTGGTGTCTTTAATGGTAGATTTATGCCTACTTGGGCAAAAACACACGGTGACAAAATAATCAGATTAGCAAAAAAATTGCAAGACGGTGATGTAGATGAGATATTTGGATTTAGTTTACAAAGTACAAATCCTGAAACTTTAACTAAAATAAAAAGAAGAAATGCGTTTGATATAAAAGACTTTAGACCTATTATAAAAGATTTAAAAAAGGATGGTGTTTCATCATATACTGAATTAATATTCCCTTTACCAGGAGATACACTTGAAACATTTAAAAATGGTTTACACGAAATAGTTAATATGCCTGCACCGTTTGATATGATACAAATTAATACATTAAGTAGATTAAGTAATACAGAATTTAATACTGGATTTCCTGAAATGAAATGGAAGAATATAAAAGGTACTGCAAAACCATATAACAATGATGTTATAGATGAGATTGCTGTTGCAACAGACACAATGACAGAAGAGGAAGTGTTTGAAGGATTTTTCTATAGTAGAAGTTTTATTATACCAATGTATTGGTATGGTCTATCAAAATATTTAGCAGATTGTTATTATGATATTAATAACAATAGAAGTGAATTATATAAAAACATTTATAATAATTTATTTCAACAAAAGGTATTTTCTGATCATAAGTTGGAAGTAAAAGAACATTACTTTAAAGCAATAAACGATTATAAAGATATTGGATATAAGATACTTATTGATGATATAAATTACTATACAGATACAGCTTATTCTCATTTGTTTTATGTTGAGAATAATATATTTGGTACGCTAAAAGAAATGTATCCTGAATATGATGAAATTATTGACCAAAATAGAAATGATTTCAGACCTATTTTTGATAAAAAGGAATGGCTACGGGATATTCACGTAAGAGGAAGATTTGGCGAATCTTGGAAAGATGTATAATGTTAATTGAACAAGGTAAATTTTATGTTAAATGTCATAACATATATTACAACCAACAATGGTTAGTTGATGTGTTAGATAGTTTATCTCCTAAAGATTGGGTAGATGGTGTTAGCACAACAGGTGTGGCATGGACAGTTAGTGAATGTAGAACTATTCCATACGAAGGAATGTGGAAAGATATTGTAGAAAATATTAATTTAGATACTGTAGGAAGCTCAGAAAGAGGACTAGAAGATAAAAAACCTTGGTGTTTCTTTTCTAAATTACCACCAGGTGGTATCAATCTTCATTATGACCATAGACGTTGGGGTGCTATACTATTTCCTGTAAGAGGTAAGTTTGAACTTACGCCTCAAATATTTGCAACTGAAAATTATACAGAAATAGAAAGATTTAATTTTGAGAAAAGTAAAATACATAACAATGGTACACCAGTATTTTTTGACAGCAGAGTTTTACACGCTGTACCTACACCTATAGATGATGAGGAAGAAAGAGTTGTATTTTCTGTCAACATACACTCACACCCTACAGAAATGTATAAGAAGGCAATAGATGGAACTTGGTTAAATAAAAATACAGAAAATATAGGAGTATCAAATGACTAATTTCTATTCTATACAAGCAGATAAATTAAAGTTTGATAGAGATATGCTGGTTGACTTTTATAAAACTGTGGATCAAACTAAATGGATACATAGACAGGACAAGTTACCTCAATATTGGCCTATAGATGAAAATAATAGTTTTGATCGTAACCATGAATTTTATAAACTACTCGTAGAGAATATCAATGTTGATGTAGATGAAAATAGAATATATTTTAGTAGAGTACATCCTGGTGGTATACCAAATCATTGGGACTTTGAAAATTTTACTAAATTACAATTTCCAGTTATTTGTGATGAGAAGAATGATGACTGGTCTAAAACACCAGTAATTTTTATAGACCAATTTGATCAAACTGTAGAGCGTGTAGAACATACAAATAATACACCTCTACTTTATAGTGCTAATTATATGCACGGTACAATTAAATCTTTAGATAACCATAATGATAGAATAACATTTGTTGTTGATTTAAAATTTTGGTTTGAAAGAGTTAGGATAAAGTATAACGAGGGTACTTTATTTACGAATAACAAAGCGTTTTCTTGGAGTGACACCACGTTTGTTATGGACGAGGACCCACTCGTTAATTAAGAGATAAGTATAATATAGAAAAGGAAACAATGAAAAAAATAGTAATGATAATAGGAACACTTTTAATAACAGCTGCAATAGCAGGTTGTTCTATACCTAAAAATCCAAAACTAACTTTTGGTAAGAAGTGTGTAGATAAAGGTGAAAATATTGTATATTCATATGTATGGTTATATGATAAAGAAGGTGGCTTAGAAGCCAACGAAGATACTTGTAAAAAGATTGACTAAATAACAACACTAGTTTATTGTGAGGTATATTATGATGAGATTGATTATGACATTTTTATGTATTTCAGGCGTTCTTGCCTTGGGAAGGATAATTCCACATCCCCCAAATTTCACACCAATATTAGCTACAGCAATCTATACTCCATATTTGATTAATGATAGATGGATTGCAATGGCTATTCCTTTGTTAGCAATGTTTATTGCTGATATAGTTATAGGTTTTCATCCATATATGTTATGGGTATATGGTGCGATAGGTTTATCAACTTTAATTAGTGATTGGTCAATGCAGTTTAATAAAAAGTATATTCAATTAGGTGCAATGGCAATTGTATCTTCTGTATTATTTTTTATCATAACAAATTTTGCAGTATGGACTATGTGGGATTATTATCCAAAAACAATTGATGGTTTAATAATGTGCTATACAATGGCAATACCTTTTTTTAAAAATACATTATTAGGAACTATAGTATATACATCACTTATAGTATTAACAGTTCAGAAAGGAATGAAATATGCGAAAAATTATATTTAAAATAATTTTGTTAATGGGATTAGTAGGCTGTTCAAGTCATACATTCGCACCAGATACAACGACATTAAAATATGGTCAAACTGGCCAAGATGGTGATGGTGTTAATGGTGATTACGATTCAAATAATTTTGCCATTACACAAACGTTTAAATGGTCAAAACAGTAAGGTAGTTTTTAATAATGCCACCCGATCTTATACTTTGGGCAATAATTGGTACCTTTAGTGGTGTATTATTTGGTCTTATACCTGGTGCAGGAGCTTTTATTGCAACAGCAATTTTATATCCTTGGTTAACTGATATATCTTCCATCAATGTTATGATGTATTATGTAACAGTTTTGATAGCGACACAATATACAAATAGTGTTACAGCAATTCTATATGGTATACCTGGTGACGCAGCTGCTATGGTTACAGCCCGAAATGGACATAGACTATTCTTAAAAGGTTTTGGTCACTTAGCCGTGACTAGTAATGCAGTCAGCAGTACAGTTGGAGTTATATTTGCAACAACTGTTTTTATTTTAATATTACCCACAGTTATAGAAGTGTTTAGATTTTATAATAGTGTACTACAAACTTTTATTATTGCAGCTGTAATATTAATGATTACTTTTTTAACTAAACAAAACAAATTGATAACAATATCATTTTTTGCATTGGGAGGTATACTTGCAAAAATAGGTGTTGATGGTGTTACATTTGATAAATTTCTAGTGTTTAATAATTCATATTTGGCAATAGGTGTACCTTTTGCAAGTGTGATGATTGGGTTGTATATTGTACCTGAATTATTAAGATTGAAAAGTTTTAAAATTGAAACACCTAAACGTATAAATACTTTTACAGTTGGTAAAGATACAACTACGCCTACACTCATAGGATGCTTCGTAGGTTTTTGGTGTGGTCTTGTACCAGGTGTTACAAATATTCTTGGCAGTTATGCTAGTGCAAATATTGTTAAACGGTTTTTCAAAAAACCAGTACTAAAAAGCATAGCAGCCGCAGAGGCAGCAAATAATAGTGGCGCTCTAAGCTCACTCTTGCCTTTGCTTATACTAGCGATACCTATCACAGGTAGTGAAGTGTTGATATTTTATATTATGTTAGAAAATGGTTTTACTTTCAACGCTACAAATACAGTTAATAAATTAGGAGATATAATTTATATTATTCCTTTTGTTACTGTTTTTTGCCTTTGGTTAAGTTGGTATGGCTTCAATCTGTTAGGAAAGATTGCATATTACTATAAGAGATATAGAAATATTGCCAATCTCATTCTCCTCTCTACAATCGGTACAGTAAGTATTTTAATATTTACTGTACCGATTGTAGTGTTAATTTGCATACTTACTCTTTCTGCTATCGGTTTTTTACTCAAACGCTGGGATACAAGTCCTGTTATATATGGATATTTCTTAAGCGATTTATTTTACGAAAATTTAATTAGAACACTAATTATCTTATAATAAAAAAGGAAAAAAAATGAAAAAAATAATGATGATACTATTGAGTATGTTTATAACAACCTCTTTGTACGCTCAAGTAACAATAGTGAACCCAGGTTCAAGCGAAGGTGCGTTTAGACAAGTACTCACAACAATAGGTTCAACATTTGACCACGACTTTGTTCAGGCTCATAATCCAGTTACTGCTTATTCTTACATAGATGGAGCAGTTGACGGTACTGAACCAATGTTAACTGTTTGGTCTAGTGAATGGCCAGGTGATGATAGTTTACAAAGTCCAAAAATATCTAAAGATAATATAATTGCTTTGATGACATATGAAACGCTTATATGTAGCAGACAATTCAATTCATTAGAAGATATGGGTGGTAAAACTGTTAAGATTGCAACGTGGGGAAGTGAACCTGTTGCAAAATTTTTAAATAATTTAGGTGCAAAGTATGATGTTAATTTTGTAGTTGTGCCTTATGGTGGAAGCGGAAGTACAACAAAAGGTTATATTGGCAAAGACGCTAATACAGTCTTTACAATTACTTCACGCCAATCCGCATTGGAAGAAGATACGTCAACAAAATGTATTGCCTTTTCTGAACACGGTGATTTCGGTTTTAGATTTTTAGACGCTATTATTACTGTCAATGCTAATGACGCCTTGGTTAATGAATTACGTTCTACTGTAACAAACCTCTCTAATACTGACGAGTGGAAAAGTAAATTCAAAGGCTCTGTAATTTACATAGGTAACGGCACAGATAAAACAATTAATATGTTTGAAGAAGCTGTTTTAAACTTTAGTAAGTAATACAATTATGTAAGAGCTGATTGGCATCCTTATAGTTGTCAAACAGCTCTTGCTGATCCCTGCCAGTTATGTTTAGATTTACATTAAATTTTCTGTTTTGTAGATTTTGAAATTCAGGTATTTCCATATCAACTTCTAATTTTCTATTCAGATAGTTCCAATATTTTTCAATAACTTCTAAATTTTTTATATCTTTTATTACACCAGGTTTTAATTGAGTACAACCCCACAATAGGTGATTAGTTATTTCTGGTTCTTTATTATTACCTATGTTAGCAAATATATTATTGCCAGGTAGTTTATCTAAAATATTAATAAACTGTCCTATTCTAGGATTAAAATCTATTGCAATTAACTTATAGCCTGATATATGAAAGTCAGGACCTGCAAAATTCATCTCTTGTATATTTAATTTATCAACAATAGTTTGTAAAAACTTTAATATCTCTCTATGTTTTGTTGGCATAATTTCAACAACAGGAACAGACCAACAACACATATCTCTAGCAATATCACTTTTTGTACTGTTAGAATGTTGTTGAATAGGATTGTAATTAAAATCTAAAATATCACCATACTTTACTTTAGATTGTCTGGTATAAAATAGTATATCTACTTTACCGTTCTTTACATAACCCATTGGAGATATTGAAGGCTCTTCACTCCAATAATACCCTTGTGCCATTATTCTACAAGGTGTGTTATTAAAGTTTTCGTTTTGAATACCTTTTTTGTTTATATCAAAGAAGTCATTATGATAATCTATCTTACTTAAATGATCCAAAAAGTGGTGTTTATTATTCCATCTTCTATACTCTATTATAGGTGTATTTTGATCTGATTTAGGATAGAAAGAATTACTACCTGTGCCGATATCAGGTTTTGTAAAAAATTCTTTATTGTTGAATATGTTTAGTTGACTATGAAATGTTGGTGTAACACTTTCAGGTACGTTATGTCCTAAACCAATTGTTCTGCAATAGTCATCTAGTTTTTGTTTGTTACTAAAGATTTCAGCTGCAAATGGAGTTATGTTATTAATACCATAATAGCTTTCTAGTTGACTTTGTATAGGAAAAAGATTTTCGCTTACAGTTATTACTTTACTGCAAGATGGAACTTTTTGTGTTATTTCTAAAATATCAAATTTTTTTGATACGATAAGTTTGTCTATGTGTTTTATGAAAGGTTTATAGCGGTCACCTGCCTTATTAGGTACCACATCACAAACCAATGTGATGTGGTTATTTAAATTCGCTGTGATATGTCCTTCAGACTTGTTAAGGCTTCTTTTGTGTGATAATATAATTACATTCATTTTTCATAATATATAGATGTAAAATAACTATAAGATATTATCTCTTAAAGTCACCATTGTCAAATTTATAAGCCCAATTAGGTTCTACTTTCATTGACTGCTCTTGTACACCTTCGTCTATTGATGGTAATTTTGATCTCTCTCCATCCCATTCTTTAAAGGTTTCTTCATCTGCAAACTCTCTTATGATTATAACACTTTTGTTATCAACATTTAATTCAGCTTGTTTGACTACTTTATAATTTTCGTCATTAGCAATATGTTGTTTAATAATATCTGTATCAATTTTAGCTGAAGATGTTTTGTTAAAAAAATCTTCAACTGAACCGAAAGTTAAGCTCGAGTCAACGTTTGTTAGCTTCCATTTTTTAGTTACTACTGGCATTTTATTTGTACTCCTCTTCTTTGTGTCTTTTTTTGCTTTCCCATTGCTCATAGTCCATAATTGGGTATGTGACACCTACATCCCACGAGTCTATGTCTATAAAACTATTGGCACCGCCTTCTTCTTCAGAAATATTAAAGTCAACGTTTGGGAGGAACGCTCTATTTTTTTTCCATATTTCATAGCTATTAAAATCTTCAAATCTTCTTAATGTGATAACTGTTTTTTTATCTGCTAGCAAGAACGAATCTTGTGCCGCTATATTTTTCTCATTATTTTGTTTGTGCGCTTTTATGTCTTCAGGATCTGTCGCTCCTGTATATGTATTGTCAAAGAAATCTTGTGGGTCCTCAAACGTAGTTTCAGGACTAACAGTATTTAGATATCTCCATTGTGTGTCTATGCTCATAATTTTACCTTGTTTTTACTCTAATAGTATTATTTATGCGTATAAATACTACTATGGCAGCTGTAGCAAATTATACAATAGAACAAGGCACAACATTCAGTTCAGCAGTAACAGTTAAAGATAATCAAGGAAACGCATTAGATTTAACTGGTTATACTGCTAGTGCAAAAATGGCCTTGGGGTATAGTTCTACGAGAACGAGGACAAGTTTTACCTCGGAATTTGATACTGACAGATCAACAGGTATTATAACTATATCTTTGACTGCAACTCAAACTGCCGCTTTGGACGCACCAGCACGTTATGTCTTTGATTTAGATATAACAGCGGGTGATGGAACAGTAACAAGAATAATTGAGGGTCTAATAACGGTTAGACCTAACGTATAATAATAATAAGGAGAAATACAATATGAGTAGTGAAACAATCAACTCAACAGAAACGACAGCAGCACCAACTGCGCCAGTAGAAGCGTCTTTTACAATTGATGGAAAAGACTATAAAAGAAGTGATTTGTCACCACAATGCTTTAATAGTATTGTTGTAAGACAGGACTTACAAGCAACTAAAGTAAAATTAACATTAGAATTAGAAAAAGTTGCAATTTTACAGGCACATTATGATACTGTCATCGCTAAAGATTTAGGTATTGACTTAGCAAAAAAAGTCAAAGAAGACAAATCTAAAACAAACAGCGACGCTAATAAAAAATAGTTGACATATTAATTATTGATTGATTTAGATTATCTTATTATTATAAATATTGGTAACACAGTATAATAATAGGTAAAAATGTCAAATAATATAACTGCGACTTACAGTACAGGCACGAATACAACTGCTACAATTAATAATACTACAACAGGACCAAGGAATGTTTCTGTAACGGCGCCGTCAGTAGCGAAATTAACAAAACTTACAGCTTTAAGTGATGTTAACTCTACAACTTTAGACGATGGTGCTATGCTACAATATGATGATTCATCAAAAAAATTTATAACAAGAACTGAAATAAAAACTGAAAGTGGAAATTTAGTACTTAACGGTGGCACATTTTAACTAGGGAGATAAAATGGCAACTATAATAAAGATTAGAAGAACCACAGGTGCTAATGCACCCAGCGGTCTTAACCAAGGGGAATTAGCATACGTTTATGATACATCAAATGCTGACAGCGGTGCTGGCGGTAATGGTGTACGATTATTCATTGGTGACCCCACATCAACATCCAATTCTGCAATAGAAATTGGTGGTAGATATTACACACAACTTTTAGACCACGCACACGGAACGCTAACAGCGTCTTCGGGTATAGTAGTAGATTCAAATAAAGCAATTGATGAATTGTTTATTGGAAATAGTGCTACAGTCGGTGGTACAATTAAATTTAACGAAGGCACAAATAATGGTGCCCATTTCATAGCACTTAAATCTCCCAATAGTGTTGCGGCTAGCGTTACATTTACATTACCAGCAACTGATGGATCAGATGGTCACGTATTACAAACTGATGGATCAGGTGCATTATCATTTGCAGCTCCAGCGTCAAGTTCATTTACACTTGCTGCTGATAGTGGTTCAAGTGATACATTTACGACAGGTCAAACATTAACAATTGCTGGTGGTACTGGTATTGGTACAACTGTATCAGACAACAATATTTCAGTTGCTATAGACGCAACAGTTGCTACATTAACTGGTTCTCAAACACTAACAAACAAAACATTAACAAGTCCAACAATCAATACTGGTACTATTAGTTTAGGTGCAAACCTAACTATGGGTGCATATAGTTTAGTTTTTGAAGGTTCAACAGCGGATGATTTTGAAACAACATTAACAGTTACAGATCCAACTGCTGATAGAACAATTACTTTACCAAATGCAACAGACACATTAGTAGGTCTTGCAACAACAGATACACTAACAAACAAAACATTAACAAGTGCTGTATTAAACACAGGCGTTAGTGGTTCAGCAATCAAAGATGAAGACGATTTAACTTCCAATTCTGCTACACATTTAGCAACACAACAAAGTATTAAAGCATATGTTGACTCACAAGTCACAGCACAAGATTTAGATTTTCAAGGTGACTCTGGTGGTGCTCTTGCAATTGATTTAGATAGTGAAACATTAACAATCGCTGGTGGTACTGGATTAGATTCAGTTGGTTCTGGAAATTCAATAACATTAAACATAGACGCAACAGTTGCTACTCTTACAGGTTCACAAACACTAACAAACAAAACAATTGATAGTGCTAGTAATACATTAACATTAGATTTAGGTGAAGGTACTTTAACTGGTACAACTGCTGAATTTAATAGTGCATTACAAGATGGTTCTTTTACTACATTAGCAGGAACTGAAACACTAACAAACAAAACTCTTACTGCACCTAAAATTGCTGACGATGGATTTATCGCTGACGCAAGTGGTAATGAGCAAATTCTTTTCCAAACAACAGCAAGTGCTGTTAATTATTTAGAAGTTACTAACTCAGCTGCAGGCAATGGCTTTAAAGTCGGAACTGCAGGCGGTGATACAAACATTGATTTAATACTTGATCCTAAAGGTTCTGGTGTTGTTGATGTTAATTCAAGTAGAATTACAAACGTTACTGATCCAACAGGTGCCCAAGACGCAGCTACAAAAGCTTATGTTGACGCAACTGCAAACGGATTAGATGTAAAAGATTCTGCAAAACTTGCTACAACAGCTGCATTATCTGCTTGTACATACAATAACGGTAATGGTACTTTAACTGCTGACGCCAATGGCGCTTTATCAGTTGATGGTGTTGCCGTAGCAGTAAATGATAGAATATTAGTTAAAAATCAAGCCTCAGCGGTACAAAATGGTCTTTACAAAGTAACAGCAACAGGTAGTGGAGGTGCGGCTTTCGTACTTACAAGAACTCCTGACGCTGACGCAGCTTCAGAAATTACAGGCGGCGCTTTCGTATTCGTTGAATCAGGTACTGCAAATGCTGACAATGGTTATGTATTCACACACGATGGTACTCCAACATTAGGTTCAACTAATATTACAGTTTCACAATTCTCTGGTGCTGGTCAAATTAGTGCTGGTAACGCATTAACAAAAACTGGTAACACTTTAGATGTTGCTGTTGATGATAGTACGTTAGAGATATCAAGTGACGCTGTACAGATTAAAACAACCTATCCTGGTCAAACATCAATTACAACTTTAGGAACTATTGCAACTGGTACTTGGAATGGTACAGCAATTGGTAATATATATGGTGGTACAGGACAAACAACATACACTACTGGTGATATGTTATATGCAAGTGGTTCAAACACTCTTGGTAAACTGGCATTAGGTGCAAGTGGTAAAATTTTACAATCAAACGGTAGTAATATAGCATATGGCGATATAGACGGCGGTACTTACTAATCGTCAAATTAATTAATAAGTTAATGGATTTATAGAGATGGCGACAGTTATTAAATTAAAAACAGGAACATCAGCTCCTACAACAAGTGATATAACATCACGTGAGGTAGCAATTGATACTTCCGCACAAAAATTTTATATTAATGATAGTGGGACTATTAAAGAAATAGGTGGTGCAACTACCTCTACTTTAACTACTTTATCAGACGTATCTGTTACAGGTATTCAAGCAACACAACATTTACATTATGATGGTTCTGAATGGGTAAATGATTACGATTTTAATATCGGTAAAAGAATTCCATTTACCAAAGCAGACACTACAGCAACAACAATCGCTCTTGTAAATAACAAAGATATGACAACAATAAATGGATTTTTAGACCATACGGTTTCTCAATCATATTATCTTCCATTTACATTAGCAGCTGGTTCAGCAGTAACAACAATAAGACCAGGGCATATGCCTACATTGGAAGGAATTTAATTTAAATGGCAAGTAAAACACCCATAAGAGCCACACTCTCTGGATCAACTGTAACAGGATTAGCTGAATTTCAATCAGGAGATTTTATACCTTTATCTGCTGGTGGTATTGGCGCTTCTTTATCAATTGGTTCTGCAGGACAAGTATTAAAAGTAAACACTGGTGCTAGTGCTTTAGAATTTGGTAGTGTAGAAGCCATCGTAAATATAGACGGTGCAACAGATTTAGAAAGTGCTACATTAGCAGTAGGCGATAAGATATTATTATCTGATGGTGGTACTGAAGGTAGAGTATTACTATCTCAACTAGATACTTTATTTTCTGGTACATCAAAAACTCTTACAAACAAAACTATCAATAGTAATGCAAATACTTTACATATTGATTTAGATGATTTAGGTACATTTACAGGTACACTTGCAGAATTTAACGCAGGATTACAAGGAGATAGTTTTGTTTCTTTAACAGGAAGTGAAACACTTACAAATAAAACTTTAACAACACCAACTTTAACAAGTCCTGTTTTAAACACAGGCGTTAGTGGTTCGGCAGTTAAAGATGAAGATAATATGGCAAGTGACTCTGCTACTCACTTGGCAACACAACAAAGTATTAAAAAATATGTTGATGATTCAATATTAACAAAAGATAATACAGACGAAATTACTGAAGGTTCTACAAACCTTTATTATACAAACGCAAGAGCAGACGCTAGAATTACAAATGCTCTTAAAGATGAAGACAATATGGCGTCTGATAGTGCTACTCACGTACCATCGCAACAATCAGTTAAGGCATATGTTGACGCTACTGTTACAGCAGAAGATTTAGATATTACAACTGATAGTGGTACAATTGCAATTGATTTAGATTCAGAAACATTAACAGTTACAGGCGGTACTGGATTAGATTCAAGTGCAACTGGTAATGCTGTCACACTTGCTATTGATAGTACGGTTACAACATTAACAGGTTCACAAACATTAACAAACAAAACTTTAACAAGTGCTGTATTAAATACAGGAGTTTCAGGAAGTGCTATATTAGATGAAGATAATATGGCGACTAATTCTGCTACTCAATTAGCAACACAACAAAGTATTAAAGCATATGTTGACGCATTATCACAAGCGTTTACTATTGCTGCTGATAGTGGTTCAAACGATACAGTAACCGTTGGTACAGATACTTTAACATTCGCTGGTGGTACAGGTATTGATACAACTGTTTCTAACAATCAGATTTCAAGTGCTATAGACGCAACAGTTGCTACATTAGCAGGTTCACAAACATTAACGAATAAAACTTTAACAACTCCTGTAATCGCTGAAATAGACGCAACTGGCAACTTTGATATTGACGCTGTTGCTAATGTTAATATAGACTCTGGTAGTAATATTATATCATTTAGTACAGGTGGTACAGGATTCTTACAACTTCAGAACGATTCAGGAAGTACATGGATTAGAAATACTGGACAAGACAATGATATAAAATTTGTAGGTAATGATGGTGGAGGAACCATTACAGCTTTAACTATAGATATGTCAGACGGTGGTCACGCAATATTTAATAATGACATTACCGTACCACTTAATATCTATACTGACGGAAATCTTAATGTAAGAGTAGATAATAAGAAAATAAGAATTGGTGCAGGTGAAGATTTACAACTTTACCACGATGGAACAAATTCATATATTACAAATGACCAAGGTGCTTTAAAAATTGCAACAGAAACTTCTGGTATTGCAATTACATTAGGACATGGAACTTCAGAAGTTACAGTTGCTGATAATTTAACAGTTGGTGGCAATACTACCATTACAGGAAATTTAAATGTAAATGGTACAACTACAACACTTGCTACAACTAACTCAATAATAGCAGATACACTTATAGAATTAGGTAATGGAGTATCAGGTACTCCTGGTAATGATTCTGGTATCGTAATTGAGAGAGGTGATTTAAATAACGCATTTATAGGATTTGATGAGAGTGCTGACAAATTTATCGTTGGTACTGGAACATTTACTGGTGCAAGTACAGGAAATTTAACAATTACAACTGGCACATTGGTTGCAAACGTTGAAGGTAATGTAACTGGTAACGTAACAGGAAATGCTGACACAGCAACTGCATTAGCAAATGCTAGAACAATTGGTGGAGTATCATTTGATGGTAGTGCCAATATTAGTTTACCTGGTGTTAATAGTGCAGGTAATCAGAATACAACAGGATCAGCTGCAACTCTAACAACTGCTAGAACAATTGGTGGAGTATCATTTGATGGTAGTGCAGCTATTAATTTACCTGGTGTTAATGCCTCAGGTTCACAAGACACATCTGGTAACGCTGCTACGGCAACTAAACTAGCAACTGCTAGAGCAATTGCTGGTCAAAATTTTGATGGTACTGCAGCTATAACAATTGCGTCAACTGATTTATCTAATACAGCTGCAATCACATTATTAACTGCAAGTCAAACTTTAACTAATAAAACATTAACAAGTCCTGTTTTAAATACAGGTGTTTCTGGTAGTGCTATATTAGATGAAGACGCTATGGGTTCAAATAGTGCAACCCAATTAGCAACACAACAATCCATTAAAGCATATGTTGACGCTAAAGTTACAGCTGAAGATTTAGACATAACTACAGATTCTGGAACAATCGCAATAGATTTAGATAGTGAAACTTTAACAGTTACAGGCGGTACTGGATTAGATTCAAGTGCTACAGGCAATGCTGTTACACTTGCTATTGATAGTACAGTTGCAACTTTAACAGGTTCTCAAACCCTTACGAATAAAACTTTAACTGCTCCAGTTATTGCTACAATTTCAAATACTGGAACATTAACTTTACCTACTTCTACAGATACACTAGTTGGTAGAGCTACAACAGATACTTTAACAAATAAAACTTTAACAGCACCAAATCTTTCAGGTGTACAAATAACAGACGGCTCACTTGTATTTGAAGGTGCAACCGATGACGCTTACGAAACTACTTTTGCAATTACAGACCCAACAGCAGATAGAACAATTACATTCCAAAATGGTACAGGTACCGTTGCTTTCTTAACAGATGTAACTGGTGGTTCTACTCCTGGTGCTTTCACAACTATTACACTTAATAACAATATTACTTTTGAAGGCGATACGGCTAACGATTTTGAAACAACTTTAGCAGTTGTTGATCCTACAGCAGATAGAACAGTTAGTATTCCAGACGCTACAGGTACAGTATCATTAATTGCACATACAGAAACGTTAACAAATAAAACAATTGATTTAGGAAACAATACTTTAACTGGTTCTTTAGCAGAATTTAATACTGCTTTACAAGGGGATAGTTTTGTTTCTTTAACTGGTTCTGAAACACTTACGAATAAAACAATAACAAGTGCTACTCTAACAAACCCTACTATTGCTCAAATACTCGCAACAACATTTACGTTAAATGCAAGTGCCGACATTACATTAGACGCTGGTGGCCAAGATATTATTTTATCAGATGATGATACTATTGTTGGTACTATTAGTATGGGTAATTCTGATCTAGCAATTAGATCCAGGGTTTCAGATAAAGATTTAATATTTAAAGGTAGTGATGGTGGTTCCGAAATCACAGCATTAACTTTAGATATGTCAGACGCTGGTGCAGCTATATTTAATCACAATGTAACTGTAGGAAATAATTTAGTAGTTTCAGGTAACTTAACTGTTTCTGGTGATACAACAACTGTTAATACTTCAACATTATCCGTAGAAGATCCATTAATTATAATGGCGTCTGGTAATAATGCGGCTGACGCTGTTGATATTGGTTTATATGGATTATATGACACAAGTGGTTCACAAGATTTATATTCAGGACTGTTTAGGGATGCTTCAGATACTAAATGGAAATTATTTAAAGACCTTCAGGCAGCGCCAACTACTACTGTTAATACAAGTGGTACTGGTTATGCAACTGGAACATTAGTTGCTAATTTAGAAGGAAATGTAACTGGTAATGTTACAGGTAATACATCTGGAACAGCTGCTACGGTTACGACCGCAGCTCAACCTGCAATTACTTCAGTAGGAACTTTAACTACTTTACAAGTTGATAATCTTAACATTAATGGCAATACAATATCATCTACAGCAGGTACTGATTTAAATATTACACCATTAACAGGACAACAAATTGTATTAGACGGAACAATAATAGTTGACGCTGGTGTAGTTACTGGAGCAACAAGTATTACATCAACTGCATTGGTTGGTGCTTTAACAGGAAACGCTTCTACAGCAACTGCATTAGAAACTGCTAGAACAATCGCTGGAGTATCTTTTGATGGTACTGCTAATATTGCGATTGCGTCAACAAATTTATCTGATACTGCTTCAATTGCATTATTAACAGCTTCACAAACTTTAACTAATAAGACATTAACAGCACCAACAATTAACGCAGCTACCGTAACAGGCGCTGTAACATTTGCTGGCGATGTAAACTTTGACTCTGGTACTTTATTTGTAGATGAAAGCGCAGATAAAGTTGGGATTGGAACGACTACGCCTGCGAGATCATTAGAAATTTCACAATCAATTCCAGTAATCAGAATAACAGATACGGACGCTGCCGCTGGATATATGGAAATGGCAGGTGCAGGTGCTGAATTTAAATTTGATTTAGATAAAGATAACGCTTTAGATAATTCAATATTAACTTTTAGAGTTGATGGTAATTATGTAATGAAATTTAGAGATGGTGCGTCTGAATTTGCTGATGGTAGTGCTGCTTTTCCAAGTATTACTAACATCGGAGATGTAAACACAGGATTATACTTTAGTGCTGCTGATACAATGGCTTTTTCAGCTGGTGGTACTTCACAATTTACAATGGCAGATGGAGTTATAGCTCCTGTTACAGATAGTGATGTTGATCTAGGTACAAACTCTTTACGTTTCAAAAATGCTTATATAGATAGTATCACAGGTGCTCTTACAGGTAACGCTTCTACAGCAACTACACTTGCAACTGCTAGAACAATTGCAGGTCAAAGTTTTGATGGTTCAGCAAACATAACTATTGCTTCAACAGATTTATCAGACACAGCAAGTATTGCTTTATTAACATCAACACAGACTTTAACTAATAAAACTTTAACAACACCTACTATTGCTCAAATTAATGCAACTAACTTTTTACTAGACGCTTCAAATAATATTGATATAGACGCTGGTGGTGGAGATGTAACATTTAAAAAAGGTGGTACTGCTTGGGGACTATTCAAAGAATCAAGTGGTGACGCTGTATTTGAAGTTAAGACTAACAACAAAGATATGGTCTTCAAAGGTGAAGATGATGGTTCATCTATCACAATGCTTACACTTGATGGTTCAGACGGTGGTACTGCTATATTCAATAAAGATATAAAACTTGGTGATAGTAAAAACATTGAGTTTGGTGCAAGTGGCGATTTAAGATTATACCACGATGGTTCAAATTCGTATATAGATGACGTAGGAACAGGTGCTATTGTCGTTAGAGGTTCAGCAATTAATATACAATCAGATAGTTTAAATCTTAAAAACTATGCAGGCGATGAATCATATCTAGTAGGTACAGCAGATGGTGCTGTAGAAATCAGATACGATAATAGTAAGAAATTTGAAACAACATCTTCAGGTGTAACAATAACAGGTGCGGCTGTCGCTACTGGATTTACTGGTGCTCTTACAGGAAACGCTTCCACAGCAACTGCATTAGAAACTGCTAGAACAATTGCAGGTGTATCATTTGATGGTAGTGCAAATATTGCTATTGCGTCAACTGATTTATCTAACACATCAAATATTACTTTAAATGACGCTTCGCAAACTTTAACGAATAAAACATTAACTACTCCTACTATTACAGAAATAGATAGTGGTTCTACAATTACATTAGACGCTACAACAGATATTAATTTAGACGCTGATAGTGGGTATGTTTATCTTAAAGACGCAGCTACAGCTGTTGGACTTTTTAAGTTAACTGGATCAGATTTCTATGCCAAATCTGTTGTACAAGATAAAGATATAATATTCCAAGGAAATGATGGTGGTTCAACTATCACAGCATTAACTTTAGATATGTCAGACGCTGGTTCTGCTATATTTAATCACAATGCAACTATAGGAAATAATTTAGTAGTTACAGGTGACTTAACAGTAAATGGTACAACTACAACTGTTGCAACTACAAATACAACTGTAGCAGACTCACTATTAGAATTAGGAAATGGTACTTCAGGTACTCCTTCCAATGACGCTGGTTTAGTAATAGAAAGAGGCGATTCAAATAACGCATTTATAGGATTTGACGAGTCGGCAGATAAGTTCATTGTTGGTACAGGAACATTTACTGGTGCTTCAACAGGCAATCTAACAATTACAACTGGAACATTAGTTGCTAATTTAGAAGGAAATGTAACTGGTAACGTAACAGGTAATACATCTGGTACTGCTGCTACAGTTACAACTGCAGCTCAACCTGCAATTACTTCAGTAGGAACTTTAACAGCTCTTTCAGTTGACAATATAACTATAAACGGCAATGATATTTCCTCTACAGCAGGAACAGATTTAACAATAACTCCATTAACAGGACAACAAATTGTACTTGATGGTACAATCGTAATTGACGCAGGTGTAGTTACAGGTGCAACAAGTATTACAAGTACTGCATTTGTTGGCGCCTTAACAGGAAATGCTAGTACAGCAACATTAGCTTCTTCAGCAACTGCATTAGCAAATGCTAGAACAATCGCTGGTCAAAGTTTTGATGGTACTGGTAACATAACAATTGCTTCAACAGATTTATCTGATACTTCTGCTGTTTCATTATTGACTGCAAGTCAAACATTAACAAATAAAACATTAACAAGTCCTGTAATCAACACAGGTGTTTCTGGTTCTGCTATTGCTGATGAAGACAATATGTCTTCTGATTCGGCAACGAAATTAGCAACACAACAAAGTATTAAAGCATATGTAGATGGACTAGCTTTATCATTAATTGATGAAGACAATATGTCAAGTGATAGTGCTACACGTCCACCTTCTCAACAATCAGTTAAGGCTTATGTGGATGATAATGTTTCAAGTGTTTCAGCTTCAAGTACAACTACATTTACTAATAAAACAATATCAGGTTCATCAAACACAATCACAGGATTAAACGCTGCCAGTATGGGTGGCGGAAGTGTTTCAAACACAGAATTTGACTTTTTAAATGGGGTCACAAGTGCAATTCAAACACAATTAGATAATAAATCAACGAAAGGTTTTGCTATTGCGATGGCAATTGCATTATAAATATATAAATAAGAGAGATATAATATGGCACAAAATTTTAGAAGATATATAGCAAGAAACGTTGGGACGTCTGCTTCAACACTTTTTACTGCTAACAGTTACGATACTGTTATAGGTATCGCTTTGGCGAATACAACGTCAAGTGAAATTAAAGTAGATGTTTATATTAATGATGGATCAAATGACTATTATCTTATAAAAAATGCACCTATTCAAACTGGTGGGGCTTTACAAATTATAGACGGAGGAGCAAAATACGTAGTACATTCTGCTGACGTATTAAAAGTAGTATCTGATACTGCTAGTTCTTGTGATGTAGTTGTAAGTACAGTAGATGATATATCAAGTTAGGAAATAAATGGCTTACATAGGAAATAACGTTACACAAACTGCTGTTGATACAACAGATCAAAGATTTGACGAATTTAAGGCAACATCAATTGACGCTTCTGCTGTACAGACGATATTTTTAGGCGGAGATGAAACGGCAGTAAGTGGTTCTCCAGAAGACGCTTTCGGCGTTTCTTTGAATAATGTAAGTGCTGATTGTAATCACAAAACATATAGAAGAATTGATATGGGTAATGTAGTTGCCGTAGTAGGCGTAGTTGACTTTGGTTATGTAGCAAGTTCATAATATTATGAATTTTAGGAAAATAAAGTAACGTAAAAAAAAAGGGAGTTCAAATAACTAAATATTATAAATAATAGAAGTTAGTTTGTTACAAAAGGGAGAGAACAACAATGCCAACAATTTTACAATTAAGAAGAGGTACTACTGCTGAAAACGCTGCCTATACAGGCTCAGTTGGTGAAATAACGGTAGATACTACATTAGATAAAGTTATCTTACACGATGGTTCTACTGCAGGTGGTACAACGGTTGGTAACTTACAAGGAGTAATTCAATTAGGTAAGACAGCAACAGGAGAAATAGACACTTCTTCTGGAAATCTTACAATAGATTCAGCAGGTGGCACAGTCGCCATTGACGATAACGCAACAGTTTCAGGAACATTAGGTGTTACAGGAGTAGCAACATTTTCTACTCACGTTGCAATGGGCGATAGTGATATTTTAAAAATAGGTGCTGGACCAGATTTAACATTATACCACGACGGAACAAACTCATACATTACAAATTCAACAGGTGCTTTAAAAGTTGCAACAGAAACTTCTGGTGTAGCGATTACATTAGGGCACTCAACTTCGGAAGTTACAGTTGCAGATAACCTTACGGTTACTGGAAACCTTACAGTTTCTGGAACAACAACAACTGTAGATTCTACAACAGTTAATATACAAAATGCTTTTGTTTTTGAAGGTGCAACAGATGACGCTTACGAAACAACTTTAACAACAGTTGACCCAACAGCAGATAGATCAGTAAGTTTACCAAATGCTACTGATACACTAGTTGGTAAAGCAACAACAGATACACTTACAAATAAATCAATTGATTTAGCAGATAATACACTTACAGGTTCTTTAGCAGAATGGAATAGTGCATTACAAAGTGAAAGTTTTGTTTCATTAACAGGTTCAGAAACATTAACAAATAAAACTTTAACAACACCAACATTAACTACACCTGTTATTAATACAGGTGCAAGTTTAAAAAATGGTTCATCTAGTGCTGGTTACGCTGATTTTTATGAAGATAGTGATAACGGTACAAATAGAGTTAGATTAATTGGACCTGCTTCTACAGCAGATGTCACTTTAACTTTACCTGCTTCTACTGATACATTAGTTGGTAAAGCAACAACAGACACATTTACAAATAAAACATTAACAAGTCCTGTTATTAATACAGCAGTTTCAGGAAGTGCTATACTTGATGAAGACGCAATGGGATCAAATAGTGCAACTCAACTTGCTACTCAACAATCAATCAAAGCTTATGTTGACGCAAAAGCGACAGCAGCAGATTTAGATTTAACTTCAGACTCTGGAACAATTGATATTGATTTAGATTCTGAAACATTAACAGTTGCTGGTGGTACTGGAATTGATTCAAGTGCTACAGGTACTACAGTTACAGTTGCTGTTGACTCAAATGTTGTTCTTTTAACAGATAGTCAAACTTTAACAAACAAAACTTTAACAGCACCAACAATTACAAGTCCTGCAATAAATACAGGAGTTTCAGGTTCTGCCATAAAAGACGAAGACAATATGGCGTCAGATTCTGCTACTCACTTATCAACTCAACAATCAATTAAAGCATACGTTGACTCAAAAGTAACAGCAGAAGATTTAGATTTAACTACAGACTCTGGAACAATTGATATTGATTTAGACTCTGAAACGTTAACAATCGCTGGTGGTACTGGATTAACTTCAAGTGCGACAGGAACTACAGCAACACTTGCTATTGACAGTACAGTAACAACATTAACAGGAACACAAACATTAACTAATAAAACATTAACAAGTGCTGTGTTAACAACACCACAGATTAATGATACTTCAGCGAATCATCAATATGTATTTGCTGTAAGTGAATTAGCAGCAGATAGAACAGTAACTTTACCTTTACTAACTGGTAATGACCAAGTTACTATGGATGCTCACGCAACTACATTAACTAACAAAACAATTGATTTAGCAGATAATACTGTAACAGGTTCACTTGCTGAGTTTAATACTGCATTACAAAGTGAAAGTTTTGCTGGTCTTGCGGCTGCACAAACATTAACGAACAAAACTATATCAGGTTCTTCAAACACATTATCTAATATTGCTAATGGTTCATTAACCAATTCTGCAATAACAGTTTCAGATGGTTCCAATACTACAGCAGTTGCTCTAGGCGGAACAATGACATTTGCTGGAACTAATAATGAAGTAGAAGTTGCTGAAAGTTCAGGAACAGTAACTATCGGATTACCTGCTAACGTAACAATCTCTGGAAACTTAACTGTTTCTGGCGATACTACTACAGTTAATACTGCAACATTGGCAGTAGAAGACCCATTAATTTCTCTGGCAACAGGAAACAATGCGGCTGACGCTGTTGATATCGGGTTATATGGATTGTATGATACATCTGGTTCACAAGACCTTTACGGTGGTATCTTTAGGGATGCTGGCGATGGTAAGTGGAAAGTATTTAAAGACAATCAAGCAGCTCCAACAACAACTGTAAACACAAGTGGTACAGGATATGCTGTTGGAACAATTGTTGCAAACCTAGAAGCAACAACTGCTACATTGGGTGGCGTAGATATTTTATCTACAACTAATAGTAAAACAGTTACGAACAAAACTATTAACTGTTCTAATAATACAATTTCTAATATTGTTTCATCTATGTTTGCTAGTGCTGTAACATTACAGATACTAGATTCTGGTGGTTCAACTGTTAAGACAATTGTTGGTTCTGCTACGTAATATTTAATTAATCCCTTAATTATCTATTTTTACCTAACGCATTTATGCGTAAACTAGGATTGAGCCTTATTAACAGTTAAAAAATCTTATAAATAGTAATAAAGGAACTATTAAATGGCTAATCCAAATACCAGAGAAACATTAAAACAGTATGCTTTAAGAACATTAGGCAAGCCTGTTATTGAGATTAACGTTGATGACGATCAATTAGAAGATAGATTAGATGAAGCGTTACAATATTTTTCACAATATCATTATGATGGTGTTGAGAGAACATACCTTAAATATAAAGTTACACAAGCAGACGTAGATAGAATAATATCTCCTGATGGAGATACTGCTTCATCAATCACTAAAAATTCAGTTACTACTGCATGGACTGAACAGAATAATTTTATATTAGTTCCAGAAGCCGTATTAGCAGTAACTAGAATATTCCCATTATCAAATAGAGGCAATCAAAATATGTTTGATATGAGATATCAATTAAGATTAAACGACCTTTACGATTTTTCATCAACATCAATTATACATTATGATATGGTGTTAAGACATTTAGATTTTTTAGATCATTTATTAGTAGGTGAAAAACCAGTAAGATTTAATCAATATAATAATAAACTGTTTGTAGATATGGATTGGAAAACAGACATATCTGTAGGTGAGTTTCTTGTTATTGAATGTTTTAGAAAATTAGATCCAACAGTTATGACAGATGTTTATAATGACATTTATTTAAAACGATATGTTACAGCATTAATCAAAAGACAATGGGGTGCTAACTTATCAAAATTCAATGGCGTTGCTATGTTAGGTGGTGTTACTCTTAATGGTCAACAAATATTCCAAGAGTCACAAGACGACATAAAAAGATTAGAAGAAGAAATAAGAGGCACATACGAAACGCCTGTAACGTATATGATAGGATAATGCCATGCCAGTTAATCACTACTTCCAAGGTGGCAACGGAATTGGAAACACAGCAGAAAAAAGATTACACGAAGATTTAATCATAGAAGGTCTAAAGATATACGGCCTTGACTGCTTTTATTTACCAAGAACACTAGTTAATAAAGATTTAATTTTAGGAGAGGATACTCTTTCTAAATTTGACGCTTCATATATGTTAGAAATGTATGTTGAAACGCAAGAAGGATTTGCTGGTGAACAAGAATTAGTATCTAAATTTGGTTTAGAAATTAGAGAAGATACAACGTTTATGATTTCTAAAAGACGTTGGCAAAATCAAGTTGATAATAAAGCAACTTTAATAATAACAGGTAGACCAAATGAAGGTGATTTAGTTTATGTACCTTTGATGAATAGTTTTTTTGAGATACAGTTTGTTGAAGACCAAGAGCCATTCTTCCAATTAGGAAACCTCCCAGTTTATAAATTAAGAACAACTAGATTCGAATACAGTTCAGAAAAATTTGATGTTGGTAGACAAGAAATTGACCAACTTGAAGATAGATTATCAACAGATATATTAAAAGAACAATTAGTATTAGAAGATGGTGGTGGTATGTTATTAGAAAATTCTGATACAGTAACAGGTGTATATGAATATGTAATATTAGAATCAGATGATTACAATTTAGCAACACAAACTAGAGATTATGCTGATAACACTACATACGAATCAGACGCTGGTTTTGGTACTGAAAGTACAGCAGATGATATACTAGACTTTACTGAAAGAAATCCATTTGGAGAGGTTGACGAGTAATGTTTGGACAAAGATTTTACCACGAGTCATTAAGAAAAGTTGTTGTAGCATTTGGTACAATATTTAATAATGTCATTATTCATAGAACAAATAGTGATGGTGATGTTGTGCAAAAAATAAAAGTACCTTTAGCATATTCGCCTAAAGAAAAGTTTTTAGTAAGATTAGAACAACAACCTAATTTAGAACAAAGAGAAACTGCTATATCATTACCTCGTATGGGGTTTGAAATATCAGGTATATCTTATGATTCATCTCGTAAGTTACAAAGAGTAGGTAAGTTTAAAAATGTTAATACTTCAGACGCAAGTAAACAATACTATCAATATAATCCTGTTCCATATAATATATCTTTTAATTTATATTCGTTTACAGCAACTGCTGAAGATGGATTAATAATTATAGAACAAATATTGCCTTATTTTCAACCAGATTATACTGTTACAATAAATGCAATTCCAGATATGGGAATTAAAAGAGATGTACCTATTACTTTAAATTCTGTAGATTATGCTGACAGTTATGATGGCTCATTTACAACTAGAAGAGCAGTTAATTATAGTTTAAACTTTACTGCTAAAACATATTTGTATGGTCCTATATACTCTAAATCTATTATTAAAGAAACAATAACGGATTTATATACAGACACAACTGGAAGTCCTACAAGAGAAGAAAGAATTGTGGTTGTTCCTAATCCGACAAGTGCTGACGCTGATGATGATTTCGGATTTACAACAACTATAACTGTTCACAAGGATTCTAAAAATTATAACCCAAGTACTGGAAGTGATGGATAATTATTATGACTATAGACGACAAAATAAATGAAGCTCTAGGTATCACACCAGAGAAACCTGCTACAAAAGCAGTAGTTAAAAAAGAATTTACTCCACCTGTTCCTAGATTAGAAGATAAGGACAAAGAAGATGTGGATAATGATTACAAATACAGCAGAGAAAATTATTATAATCTTATAGAGCGTGGCCAAGACGCAATACAAGGTATATTAGATATTGCAGGTGAGAGTCAACACCCACGTGCTTATGAAGTTGCAGGTAATCTAATTAAACAAGTTGCTGATACAGTTGATAAATTACAAGATTTACAAGCTAAACTTAAAACATTAAAAGATGTACCTAACAAAACAACAGCAACTATTAAAAATGCTTTATTTGTAGGTTCTTCAGCAGAGTTACATAAAATGCTTAAAAACAAAAATAAAAATATAACTCCTGAGGAAGATAAAAACTTTAAAAAAGGTTTTAATCCTGCGGAGCACGTATATGACTGAAGCATATCTAGGAAATCCTAATTTATTTAAAGCAAATACAAAGATAGAATACACCGAAAAGCAAGTACGTGAGATTGCAAAGTGTATGGAAGATCCTACATATTTTATTACAACATATATTAAGATTGTAAATATTGACCATGGTTTAATACCATTTGATATGTACAAGTTTCAGGCAAAGATGGTTGATACTTTTCATAACAATAGATTTTCAATTGCAAAATTGCCTAGACAGTCAGGTAAATCAACAACAATCATTGCTTATCTATTACATCAAGTTATATTCAATGATAATATAAACGTTGCAATATTGGCCAACAAAAGTTCAACTGCTAGAGATTTATTAGGCAGACTTCAACTCGCATACGAAAATTTACCTGCTTGGTTACAACAAGGCGTTCTCAATTGGAACAAAGGTTCACTTGAATTAGAAAATGGTTCAAAAATACTTGCAGCTGCAACATCTTCAAGTGCGATCCGAGGTGGTTCTTATAATATAATATTCCTTGATGAGTTTGCGTTTATCCCTAATAATATAGCTGAACAGTTTTTTAGTTCAGTTTATCCTACAATTTCATCTGGTCAAACATCTAAAGTTATGATAGTTTCTACTCCACATGGAATGAATATGTTTTATAAACTTTGGAATGATTCAGTACATGGAAGAAATGATTATAAACCTATAGAAGTACATTGGTCTGAAGTTCCAGGTAGAGATGATAAATGGAAAGAACAAACAATAAGAAATACTTCCGAAGCACAATTTACTACCGAGTTTGAATGTGAGTTTGTAGGTTCAGTTGATACACTTATTAATCCAGCAAAGCTAAGAATGTTATCACACCATACACCTCTTATTTCAAATGCTGGAATAGATGTGTATGAACAACCAGTAAAAGGAAAAGATTATGTAATGACAGTTGACGTTGCTAGAGGTACTGTAAGAGATTATTCAGCCTTTACTGTATTTGATGTTTCAAAAATGCCTTATCGTATGGTCGCAAAATTTAGAGATAATGAAATCAAACCTATTTTATTTCCTCACACAATAGAAAGAGTAGCAAAAAATTATAATATGGCTTATGTTTGTGTTGAAGTAAATGATATAGGACATCAAGTAGCAGACGCTTTACAATTTGAATTAGAATATACAAACTTATTAATGTGTATGATGAAAGGTAGAGCTGGACAAATATTGGGTGGTGGATTTTCTAAAAGGGGAACACAATTAGGTGTTCGTATGACAAAACAAGTAAAAAGAATAGGCGCCTCTAACTTAAAAAGTTTAGTTGAAGGCGACAAAATGTACATACCAGATTTTCATACAATACAAGAATTATCAACATTTGTAAGACGTGGTAGTGGTTGGCAGGCTGAAGAAGGTTCTAATGATGATTTGGTTATGTGTTGTCTTATATTTGCATGGATAACAAATCAAAGATATTTTAAAGAAATGACAGACCAGGATGTTCGTGCTAAAATGTATGAAGAACAACAACACGCAATAGAACAAGATATGGCACCATTTGGGTTTATGGATGATGGTTTAAATGATGATAGTTTTCAGGATGACAAAGGCGAAACATGGACACCTGTTACAGTAAGAAAAGGAGAGATGCTGTAGTAAAGGTGACAAAATTTATAAATATAAACGAGATTAAATGATACTTATTAGCTAATAAGAGGAGAACAAACATATGGCATTTCAAGTTTCACCAGGTGTTCTCGTACAAGAGAAAGACTTAACAAACGTAATCCCAGCAGTAGCAACTACGATCGGTGCTGTTGCAGGTCAATTTAATCAAGGTCCAATGGATGAAGTAATATCTATTGCGTCTGAAAAAGAATTGGTAGAAACGTTTGGAAAACCTGACTCTACAAACTTTGAATACTTTTTTAGTGCTGCTAGTTTTCTACAGTACTCATCAAGTTTAAGGGTTGTGCGAGCTGCAAACACTTCAAGTGTAAACGCTGTCGTTTCTGGGACAGCTTTAAGAATAAAGAATACAGAGCATTACTCTAACGGTGACGGAAGTACAGGACCTTATAACGATGGTTCTGCTAACGTTGGCGAGTGGGCTGCAAGAACAGCAGGCGCTTGGGGTAATAACTTAAAGATTTCAACGTGTCCGAGTGCAACGGCATACGAAGAAACAAATAAAACAACAACTAATGACTCTTCAACAGCAGTAGGAGATACCACTATCGTATTAACATCAGGAACTGATTTTAATGTAGGTGATATCGTTAACTTCGGCGAATCTGGTGGGCACGAATACAGAATTACAGTAGTTTCAACAAACACTATAACTTTTGTAAGACACCCTTCAGGCACAGGCGGACTACACACAGCTGTTGCAAATGGTACACAAGTAAGACGAAGATGGCAATACTATGACCTAGTAGATAAAGCACCAGCTACATCAACTTATGCTTCTACAAGAAGTGGAGTAAATGACGAGCTACACATTGTAGTTATAGATGAAGACGGCGCTATATCAGGTACTGCTGGTGAAGTTTTAGAAGTTTATGATTCACTATCAAAAGCTTCTGACGCTAAAACACCACAAGGTGACACTAACTATTATCCAGATGTAATCTACAATAGATCAGAATATATCTATTGGATGGATCACATTGCAACTGGTTCAAATTGGGGTAGTACAGCTTCTGGAGTAACTTCCACAGCTCTTACAGCACCATATAGTAGATCACTAGTTGACGGTGCAGATGGTTCCGCGGTTACAACTGCTGAATTAAAAACTGCTTACGAACATTACAATGACGCTGATACAGTAGATGTTAACTTAATCATCGCTGGTAAAGGTGACGCTACTCACGTAGATAACTTAATTACAATCGCTGAAAACAGAAAAGACGCAATCGTATTTGCTTCTCCTGAAAGAAGTGATGTAGTTAACGTAACAAACTCTACTACTCAAACAACTAACGTTAAAGGTTTCTTTGACGCTGTTAGAAGTTCAAGTTATGTAGTTTTTGATAGTGGGTACAAATATACTTACGACAAATATAATGACTTATTTAGATACATTCCTTTAAACGGAGACGTTGCTGGATTGGCTGCAAGAACAGACTTAATCGCAGACTCTTGGTTCTCACCTGCTGGATTTAACAGAGGCGGAATTAGAGGTGCAGTTAAACTTGCTTACAACCCAGTCAAAACTCAAAGGGATGAATTGTACAGAGCTAGAGTAAATCCAATTGTAACTTTACCAGGACAAGGTACACTCTTGTTTGGTGATAAAACTGGACTATCTACGCCGAGTGCATTTGATAGAATAAACGTAAGAAGATTGTTTATCACTTTGGAGAAAGCGATATCAACTGCTTCTAAATTCCAACTATTTGAATTTAATGACGAGTTCACAAGAGCTCAATTTAGAAATATGGTTGAACCATTTTTAAGAGATGTACAAGGCAGACGAGGTGTTACAGACTTTTTAGTTACTTGTGATACTTCTAACAATACTGCTGATGTTATTGATAGAAATGAGTTTAGAGCAGATATATTTGTTAAACCAAATAGATCAATCAACTTTATACAACTACAATTCGTTGCGACAAGATCAGGCGTTGCATTTGAAGAAGTGGTAGGAGGATAAACCAATGCCAAATATTAATGACTTTAAAGCTAAGTTAAGAGGCGGAGGCGCTCGTGCCAATCAATTTAGAGTAACAATGCCTTTTCCAGGGTTTGCTGCTGTAGGTGGGGAGACTGAAACAATGTCTTTTCTATGTACATCAACTAACTTACCAGGAATGACAGTTGCAGAAGTAGCTGTTCCATTTAGAGGTAGGGAATTATATGTTGCAGGTGATAGAACATTTGCTACATGGACAACTACTGTCTTAAATGATACAGACTTCTTAATACGTAACGCATACGAAAGATGGTTAAACGGTATCAACAATATGTCAGATAACGAAGGATTAGTTAATCCAGTAGATTATCAAGTTGACTCATTTGTTGACCAATTAGACCGTAACGGTAATGTGATTAAATCATATACATTCAGAGGAATGTTTCCAACAACGTTGGATGACATTGCGCTATCTTATGGCGATAACAACTCGTTAGAGTCGTTTACTGCTACACATAGGTATCAATATTTTGAAACAAACACTACTACTTAATACCGTTATAAGTATTAGTAATAGGAGAAACTAAATTATGGCTGAACTGTTTGGGTTTAAAATAGAGCGTTCAAAAACGCCAACATCAGATCCGAGACAAAACATAGTACCACCACAAGCGGAAGACGGAACACAAACCGTCCCCGCTGGTGGTTTCTTTGCGTCTTATGGAGGATTTGACGTTACCGCTCGTAACGAGTTAGATTTAATTAGAAGATATAGAGAAGTAGCACTCCATCCAGAGTGTGACCTTGCAATTGAGGATATAATATCTGAAGCAATTGTATCAAACGAAAATCAACAATCTGTACAATTAGATTTAACTAAAATTGAATATAGCGAATCAATCAAAAAGAAAATAAGAGAATCATTTGTTGAGGTATTAAAATTATTAAATTTTGATATCAAAGGACACGATATTTTTAGAAGATGGTATGTTGATGGAAGAATGTTCTATCATAAAATCATTGACAAAGATAGTCCTAGATTAGGAATAACAGAATTAAGATACATTGATCCAAGAAAAATTAAAAAGATAAGAGAAGTTAGAAAGCAAAGAACTGATGGAATGCCTAGTTCATTTGCTTTTGAAAATAAATTCCAAGAGTATTATATTTTCAACGAAAGAGGAATACATCCGACTGCAACATCAAACGCAGGTGGATTAAGAATAGCGACAGACGCTATTGCTTATTGTCCATCAGGATTAATAGACCAAACTCACAATCAAGTCTTATCTTATTTACATAAAGCAATTAAACCAGTTAATCAATTAAGAATGATTGAAGACGCTGTTGTTATTTACAGAATTGCTAGAGCACCTGAAAGAAGAATATTCTATATTGATGTAGGTAACTTACCTAAAATCAAAGCTGAACAATATTTAAGAGATGTTATGGCTAGATATAGAAACAAACTTGTTTATGACGCAAGTACAGGTGAGATTAGAGATGACAGAAATTATATGAGTATGTTAGAAGACTTTTGGTTACCTCGTAGAGAAGGTGGGAGAGGAACTGAAATTACTACTTTACCAGGTGGTCAAAACTTGGGTGAGATTGCCGATATAGAATATTTCCAAAAGAAATTATATCGTTCATTAAACATACCAATTAGTAGATTAGAAGGTGGTCAAGGATTTAATCTTGGTCGTGCAGCTGAAATTAGTAGAGATGAAGTTAAGTTTACTAAATTCATAGGCAGATTGAGAAAGAAATTCTGTATGTTATTCCACGACCTTTTAAAAACACAATTAATTTTAAAAGGTGTTATTGCTCCTGAAGAATGGCCTGTAATACAAGGTGATATAACATTTAGTTTCTTACAAGATGGATATTTTGCTGAATTAAAACATAGTGAAATGTTGAGAGAAAGAGTACAACTGGCACAACAATTAGAAATGTATGTTGGTAAGTATTTCTCTAATGAGTATATAAGAACAAAAATATTCAAACAAAATGAAACCGAGATTGAAGAAATTGATCAACAAATAGAAGATGAAGGTGGGTCAGAACAGGCTGCAATGAACACAGGAATAGGTGGACTTGAACAACAACCCAAAACTGGGAAAACAAATGGTAAAGAAGCTCCACTAGCAGTAAGTGCTAAACAAAAGGCTGACAAAAAACAATTTAAGGATGCAGAAACAAAAGCTAGAGATTCTTATAAAACAGGAGATAAATAGATAATATGACTAAAGATGATACAAAAAAATTCGTAAATTCACTTGAAAAGGGCGACAACAAACAAGCAGGAACAGACATTAAAAATGCTCTTGCTGATAAAGTTTCTGGCGCCTTGGACGATGCTAAAGTTGATGTGGCTAAATCTGTATTTACAGGACAGCAAGGTGTAGAAACACCTGAAGCTAATCCTTTTACAGGTAATGATACAGCTGCAGAAGCTCCTGCACCAGAGGTTCCAAGTGATGAAGTGGCTAAGTAATTTTATAAAAGAACAAATTACTGAAGCAAACGACTACAAACGTACTAGGCAATATAATAAATTATCTCCTAGAATGAAACGTGCTGTAGATATGGTTTTTAAAGCCGCTGATAAAGACGCAGATGTGATTGCTAATTTTGAAAAAAATGTTAGTGCAGCTGCAAACAAATTTGGAGTAAAGAAACAAGATTTAATGAAATATTTTGATAAGGAAACATTAACAATTTTAAGGAGATAGAAATGGCAGTAACACAAAGAGTTCTAACAGACAATGCTTATGGCGCTAAAGTTTTAATAAACTTTGATGGTCATGGCTCAGCTGTAACTATTGACGCTTCAGCATTAGCAAATAAAGAAGCTTCAGGTGATAGACTAGATATTAAAAAAATATCTTGGTCTTTAGACACAGAAGTGGCAATAACTTTTACTGGTTCAAATGTTGTAGAGGCGATTGATCTTGCAGGCGGTACAACAGGTAGTTTTGATTCACACGTTATCACTAACGGTGCAACACAACCTGGAGACGCTACAGACGCTGATATAATATTAACACCAGGAACTGGTACAGACGGTTTTGTTTATTTGGAACTAATTAAGTCAGTCGGCTTTGGTAACTAATAATGGCTGATACAGTATCTACACAGGTATTAACAGATACTACAGGTGTCAAATATGCGGTTAAACTAACCAATTATTCAGATGGCACAGGTGAAACTTTAGTACAAAAGGTTGACGCTTCGGCAACAACTTTTATGACTGAAGACGGCAATCGTAAAATATCAAAAATATTTTGGTCAGTAAATACATCCAATTCAAAGTCTGCCGTTGAATTAATATGGGATGGTGCAACAAACGCTACAGGTGTTTCGTTGTCTGGTCAAGGTTTTTGGGACTTACGTGCTGATGGTAATGAGATAGCTAACAACGCAACAACACCAACAGGTGATGTTTTACTCTCAACAAAAAATTTTGCAATTGGAGATAATTATACGGTTTTAGTGGTATTCAGATAACAATTTGTATAAATAATAAAGAGAAGTTAGAGATAGATACAAATGAGATTAATTACCGAAGAAGTAACACAAGCAAAATACATTGTAGAAGAAGACAAAAATGGCAAAAAAAATTATGCCATTAAAGGTATTTTTTTACAATCGGACGTGAAGAACAGAAATGGAAGAATCTATCCTAAAGAGATACTTCAAAAAGAAGTTCACAGATATAATAGAGAGTTCATAGAAAAGAATAGAGCATTTGGCGAACTAGGACATCCAGACGGACCTACCGTTAACCTAGAAAGAGTTTCGCATATGATAAAAGCTCTACATCCCGAAGGCAATAATTTTATAGGCGAAGCCCGAGTTTTGGATACCCCATATGGAAAAATAGTGAAAAGTTTAATAGATGAGGGTGCAACACTAGGAGTTTCAAGTAGAGGAATGGGCACACTTGTTCAAGCAGGTGGTGCTAACATAGTCAAAGACGATTTTTACCTTGCAACAGCGGCTGATATAGTCGCAGACCCATCGGCTCCCGATGCTTTTGTAGAAGGCATTATGGAAGGAAAAGAATGGATTTGGAATAATGGCGTTTTGAAAGAGCAAGAAGTAAACGAATTAAAGTTACAGGCAGATAAGAAAGCACTATCAGACAGAGCGGAAGTTAACGCAAAAGTCTTTGAAAACTTCCTTAAAAAGCTGTAATTTTATAAATAGTAATTGACACTTTCCGTAAGGAGAGGTGGATTATTTGCAAAACAACAACTAATAACTAATGAGGAGATAGATCAATGACGGACAAAACTGTGGCAGATTTGCCAAAGAAAAACGCCGTTCCAGCTGAAGCGCCAAAATCATTGGCTGCAACTGTACAACAAGTATTAACAAAAGCAGTTACGCATCCAAGTGATCCAAAATCGGATTTCGCACAAGGGGTAAGTCATATTACTGGCGACCCACACCAGAAAAGTGCAGGCACAGCGGACACATCAAACATTACATCTCTTAAGCGAGAAGATACAGACAAAGAAGACGATAAAGAAAAAGAAACTTTAAAAGCAAATGCTGATAAAGAAAAAGAGTCTGTAAAAGAAGACGCTAAAGAGGATGAAAAGGACGAAAAAGAAACTTTAAAAGCAAATGCTGATAAAGAAAAAGAAAAAGATAAAGAAGAAGTAAAAGAAGGCGAACTTCCAGCTGCTTTGCAAAAAGCAATTGATAAGAAGAAGGAAGGCGCTAAAGAGTCTGACGAAAAAGAAGACAAAAAAGACGTTAAAGAATCTGAAGAAAAATCTAAAGAAGAAAAAGAAAAAGAAATTTCTAAAGTGACTGAAGACGAAGACAAGAAAGACAAGAAAGAAGACGAGAAGAAAGACGAAGTTAAGGAAGAAGACGAAAAATCTAAAGAAGTTAAGAAAGAAACTGCTAAAGATAAAGTTAAAGACCTTGATGTAAAAGAAGACGTTAAAGCTCTAACTGATGGTGAAGACCTTTCAGAAGAATTTAAAGCTAAAGCGGCTACAATCTTCGAATCTGCTATCAAAGCAAAACTTGTTGAAGAAATTGAAAAATTGGAAGGCGAATACGAAACTAAAGTTGCTGAGAAAGTTGAAGAAACTAAATCAGAAATCGTAGAAAAAGTTGACGCTTATCTAAATTATGTCGTTGAGGAGTGGATGAAAGAAAACGAATTAGCGATAGAAAAAGGTTTAAGAGCTGAGATTACTGAAGATTTTATTGGTGGTCTTAAATCTTTATTTGAATCTCATTACATCAATGTTCCACAAGAGAAGTATGATGTTATTGAGACTCAGGCTGCAGAAATAGAGAAGTTAAAAGAAGAAGTTAACCAATCTATTGAAAAAACAGTTGAGTTAAATCAGAAGGTGGGAGAGTTTACTAGAGATGGAATTATAAAAGAAGTATCTAGTGATCTTGCTGAAACTGAAACTGAAAAACTTAAAGGTTTAGCAGAAGGAATTGAATATAAGGACGCAGAAAGTTTTAGAAAAAGTGTAGAAACGTTAAAAAATTCTTACTTCCCTAAAACAGAAGCGAGTGATAAACAATCTAATGAAGTAGCTGACAATAATGCTGGTTCTGATATGACGGAATCAATGGCTGCATATACGGCTGCAATTAGTAAATCAAAGAAAAATCCTTATCTTAAATAGATTTGGATTTTAGTTAATTAACTAAAAAAAGGAGAGATAGAAAATGTTTTTATCTGAATCAATACAACAAAAGTGGCAGCCTGTTTTGGATCATCCTGACCTTCCAGAGGTTAAGGATAGTTACAAACGAGCCGTTACTTCAATGGTGTTGGAGAACCAAGAAAAAGCGCTTAAAGAAGACGCAGCTTTCTTAACAGAAGCAGCTCCTACAAACGCAACAGGTTCATCAATACAAAATTGGAACCCTATTTTAATTAGCTTAGTTAGAAGAAGTATGCCTAACCTTATCGCTTACGATATCGCTGGTGTACAACCAATGTCAGGCCCTACAGGCTTGATTTTCGCTATGAGAAGCAGATATACTTCTCAAAGTGGTGGTGAAGCTCTTTTTGACGAAGCTGATACAGATTTTTCTGGCCGTAATGCGGCTGGTTCATCTGTTGCAGGTGCTTCCGCAGTCGCACACGCTGGCGAAAACCCAGCCGTGCTTAACGACTCAATAGGTACTTCTACTGGATACACATCTGGTACAGGTATGACTACAGCTTACGCAGAAGCTCTTGGAGATGCTGCTGCTAACGCTTTCGCTGAAATGGCATTCTCAATTGAGAAATCAACTGTGACAGCAAAAAGCAGAGCGCTAAAAGCCGAGTACACTATGGAGTTAGCACAAGACCTTAAAGCAATTCACGGCTTAGACGCTGAAACTGAATTATCAAACATCTTATCTGCTGAAATCTTAGCTGAAATCAATAGAGAAGTAGTTAGAACAGTTTATAGAACTGCTGAAGTTGGTGCTGCTGATAACGATAACTCACACGCTGCTATTAACACGACAACAGCTGGAATTTTTGACCTTGATACTGACTCAAATGGTAGATGGTCGGTTGAGAGATTCAAAGGACTTATGTTCCAACTGGAAAGAGATGCTAATACTATCGCACAAAGAACAAGACGTGGAAAAGGTAATATGATTATCTGTTCTTCTGACGTTGCTAGTGCTTTACAAATGGCTGGTGTTTTAGATTACACTCCTGCGTTAAACAACAACTTAAACATTGACGATACTGGTAATACTTTTGCTGGTGTTTTAAATGGCAAATTTAAAGTTTACATTGACCCATATGCTGCTAATTTAGCTTCAAATGCAAGTCCTGCTAAACAATACTATGTTGTTGGTTACAAAGGAACATCGCCATATGACGCAGGATTATTTTACTGCCCATATGTACCTCTACAAATGGTTAGAGCGGTAGGCCAAGACAACTTCCAACCAAAAATTGGATTTAAAACTAGATACGGCATGGTGGCAAACCCATTTGCTGGCGCTAGTGCGTCTTCAGCTATTACTGCTGACGGTGTTGGTGCAATCAACGCTAACAGATACTACAGACGTGTTCAAGTTACGAACATTATGTAATATTTGTTGAGAAACAAATCAGAAAAGGGCGCTTCGGCGCCCTTTTTTTTGGCCTAATAAGTCTTATAAATAGTAGTATGACAATTATAAACTCTAATACAAGACAGCCAACTAAACTAGACTATGCAAGTCCTACACAATTTAAGTTTTCTATAATTAAATTACCTAAAGTAGAATACTTTTGTACGGCTGCAAACATACCTGGTATCACACTAGGTACTGCAAATCAGGATACACCTTTTAAAGATATACCTATCCCAGGTGATAAAGCAGATTATGATACTTTGAATATATCTTTTTTAGTAGATGAAAATTTAGAAAACTATAGAGAGATCCATGGATGGATGACTGGTCTTGGTTTTCCTAAAGACCATTCACAATTTAGAAATTTACAACAAGCTGGTTCAGATAGATATCCTACTACTACAAGTGAAACTTATAATAAAGAATTAGGACAAGTAGTAAAACAAACTTCGGATGATGGTGGTTTATATTCAGACGCTACATTATTTGTATTAACAAGTAAAAACAATCCAAATATAGAAGTTAGATTTAGAGATATATATCCTATATCATTGTCTGGTTTAGATTACAATCAACAAGCAACAGATATTAATTATCTAACTTGCGCTGTTACATTTCAATACAAGATATATGAGTTTGCAAATATTAGTGGGAGCACAACTATAGAAACTACTAGTTAATTATAAAATAAATAATATTATATTATGACCGTTCGCAAAAGACCATCACAGCAAAATTTACGTAAATTTATTACACGAGGAGGACCAGGAGACAAGTACCTTGGGGAAGGGAAAGTCAATATGGACTCGTGGTTCAAAAAAGAGAATGTAGATATTTTAGAAGACCAAATTAGAAGTGGAGAGTTACCATTCTTTTGTGGTGCACCATTTCAAATGGTTTATACTACAACTAGAGGAGAATATGCTCCATGTTCCTGGGTACAAGAAGGTTTTAATCCTAACATAAAAAATGTAAGTATTAAAAAATACTTTAAAGATAATGCAAATTTAAATGCTCTCCGTAAAGAGATGACCACTCCTGGGGACCCTTTAAAGTTAGCAAAAAAATGGTGTGTAAACTGTATGAGTCAGGAAAAGATTTATGGTAGATCAAGGAGACAAGCTTCATTAAAAATACAAACAAACGATAGAGGTTTATGGCCTGGTATAAGAAGAGCTGTTGAAGAATGGAAGAAGACAGGACAAGGTCATTTAGAAGATAGAATATTAGAGATACAAATTAAAGCATTTGGAAACAAATGTAACCTAGATTGTTATATGTGTGTTCCTTATGATTCTACTACCAGATTAAAGACTATACATTCTGAACAACTAAAAGATGAAAAGGTATTTTCAGAATATGCTAAAACACATATTGCAGCTATGCCAAAACAAACTCTTACTTCTATAGTAGACCAGGTAGCTGAACTTGCCCCATACATTTATAACTTAAAGTTTATTGGTGGTGAACCTTTAGTTATGAAAAACTTTTATGAGATGTTAGACGCAATAATAAAGACAGGACACGCTGATAAAATGTTTGTAAAATATCAGACTAATATGTCCGTAGTAGAATTTGAAAGAGTTAAAATAACAAATTATATTCCTCATTTTTTAAACTTTGAATTTACAGTATCTTTGGATGGAGTTGATAAGTGGGATGAATATATTAGACGTAGGTCTGATTTTGAAGGAATTGTTAACAACATAAGAGAGGTAAAAAAATATCCTAATGTAACTGTAAACGTAAATGGAACAATATCCTTTTTAAGTGTATTGAGATTCTATAAATTGATAGAATGGTTTAATGATAATAATGATTTATTCTTTCAGATAAACTGGTCAAATATCAGAGGACCAAAGAAATTATGTGCCAATGTATTGCCTGATAAGATCAAAGAAGACCTTATTCCATTGTATAAAGACTGGCCAGACATACAAAATGTTCTTAAAGAAGACAATCACGGACTAGACTATCAGGATACGCTTGACTACCTTTTAATGAATGATAAATACTATAAAGGCACTAAATGGGATATGAATTTATTTGAGGTATTTCCTGAACTAGAACCATATCATAATAAAAAGGAGACAAAGTAATGACACAATTAGACCTATTAGATGAAAGGCGACACGTAAAGGTATATGATGGTGAATCTATACCTGATAAGGAGTTGATTGAAAAGATCCTTTGGAGAGCATGGAAAGTTACGCCTTCAAAAAATAATTTTATGCCATATCACGTTAACGTTTTAGGACCTGAAAGGGCTTCTGAAAAAGAATCAATATGGATGAAATCAGTTAAGAATAAGAAATCAATTAATGAAACAAACATACCCAAGTATCACGCCGATTATAGTGAAAAACATAAAGTTTGGAAAGAAGATGGTTATAACGCATATTTCTATCATTTAAAATCTGCTCCATATCTTTTAGTTTTTACTCAAAGAGTATGTACACCAAATGATTATTATAGAAAAAGTATAGAGGGTGGAGACTTCTATGAACAAATGCACGAAGACCATATGGAATCTATGTTGAGAACTACTGCTGTTGAAGTTGGTATGTTCTGCGCTAATTTAGCTGTATTTGCTTTAGAAGAAGGATTACATACTTCAACTATTGCTTGTTTCCCACACGGAGATCCAGATAAATGGAAAGATTTACCGTGGGTGGAACATCCTGTAGTCTTATTAGCAAGTATTGGAAAGAGCGCTCAACTTCGTAGGGAGCATATGAATACAGCAGAAAGAAAAGATGATATCAAACCTTCTGCTGAAACTGTTATAAAATGGATATAAAATGGGTCTGGAGAACAAGACAATAGTATTATTAATTGATTTTGAAGGCCATCCTGCAATGGGTGACGAACATACTAACCATCTTCGTTATTCTTGCTTAAATGGACTATTGTCAATTCCAGATTCAGATTTATATATTATATCTAATCACTTGCAAGGAATTTCAAGTGATGACAAAAGCACACATTTAAAAATGTGTGAAATAGAAAAAATGGTGGCTGCAGAAGGCAGACACACTTGGAGAAATATTGATCCTGATAAAGAAATATCTGTTAAAGATATTGAAGCTATATTAGAGAAAGACGGCTATCGTATTAAAAATGTTATTTTAGGTGGCTGCAATACAGCAGGTTGTGTTTTAAGAACAAGAGGATATTCTGCACAAAAATGGGCTGAAGCTGGACACAATGTACAGATATATCTTCCTATGTGTGCTGATTATCAATTGGCAGGTCTTAATCAAGCTGAAAGAAATTTAAAAGCATTTACTATAATGTACACGATTATTAAACATCATAATCTATTTGATAGAATAGATATTGTAAGGAGACTAGACCAATTAAAATTTAAACACGACTGGTAAAATATTATGAAAGATATGAATCCAACCGAACTGGATACCAACGAATGGATTGATCCAACTATTAAAAGACTTGGTAAGGAAAAGGCACGATTAACCAGAGGTGGTCCTGGCGATAAGTCAACACCAGGTAACGTTGATACATCGGAATGGTGGCAAGACGTTTCTAAAAGAACAAAAGAAACTAGAGCATTCACACCTATAAAAGGCATACCAGTAAAAGATAAAACACTTATACAAAAAGCAAAAGATAAAGACATTTTTTTTTGTACAATCCCTTTCACACAAGCTTATTCTGAAATGAATGGTAGGTGGCAAGCCTGCTGTTTCGCTCACGCTCCTATGAATGGTCCTACAGTTGAAGATACAACTATCAAGGAATGGATGGAAGATAGTTCGTATATGAACTCCATTAGAAAAGAAATGACAACGCCTGGTTCTGATTTGAGGAATGTTAAAAAGTGGTGTCAAAGATGTGTATCAGACGAAGAAAGATATGGAAGATCCAGAAGAACAAACTGTTTAAAAATCCATACTAATAATTCTGAATTTTGGGATGACATTCAAAAGAGTGTTGATTTATATGAAGCAACTGGCAAGTGGACATTTTTTGAAAGAATTATAGAAGTACAGTTAAAGATATTTGGTTCGGAATGTAATTTAGATTGCCATATGTGTATTCACACTAACTCAACAGTAAGACAAGCTGTCGCAAAGAAGGGTGTTTGGAGTAAAGCAATTTGGGAAAAGGATACGTCTTGGCCAGACCATATAATTAATTTTAAAACACACGGAAAAGATCGTACAAAAGGTACAATTGAACAGGTGCTTGAGTTAGCACCATACATAAGAAGTATTAAAATTATTGGTGGTGAGCCTTTAATTATGAAAAAACATTATGAGATGATGGAAAAAATTGTAAAATCTGGACACGCTGATAAAATTTTTGTTAAGTATCAAACAAATATGACCAAAACAAAAACAGGTAGACATAGTATATTTGATTATGTACCTTACTTTAAAGAAGTGGCTATGGTGGGTTCTGTAGATGGTGTAGGTAAAACTATAGAGTATATAAGAAGAAGAACAAATTGGAAAGAGCTTGTAGAAAATATAGAAGAATGTAAAAAATATCCTAATGTAGTTGTTGACTTTAATGGGTTGGTATCGTTTTTAAGTGTAATGAGATTTTACGAAGTAATTGATTATGTAAAACAGAACCCAAATATATTTCAAATCAATTGGGCTATGTTAGAAACTCCAATACATTTAAGACCTAATAATTTACCTGAACCAATAAAACAAAAGTTAATTCCAAAGTACGAAGACTATCCTGACATTGTGGCTGCTCTGGAAAGACCTATGGATCCAGGAGTTAATATACAAGATATATTTCAATATCTATTAAAACAAGATAAACACTATGAAGGAACAAAATGGGAAATGCACCTGTTTGATGTTTTCCCTGAACTTAAAGAATACTACGATCCAAATTATAAAGAGATAACGTAACACTATATACTTTTATTGAAAAGTATGATATACTATAGTTAAATATACAATGGAGATATTATGACATTTGACGAACTACAAGAGTTGGCTGAAAAAGATTTAAAACTAAATGATACTGAACTAGATATAGAATCATTAAAGACCCCACAATTACATAACAAATATTCAAAGTTTCACAATCAATATATTAATCTGTTAAAGAAAGCAGAGCAAGATAGAGATGTAATGGTTAGAGATAAATGGGAATATTACACAGGTAAAGCAGACGCTAGCGTCTATCAAGCAAAACCTTTTAATCTTAAAATTTTAAAACCAGATGTTGACAAATATCTCAAAGCAGATCCCGACTTAATCAAGTTGGAACAAAAGGTAGTTTATATAGAGAGTGTTGTAAACTATTTGGACAAGACAATTAGACTAATTGCAAATCGTTCCTTTCAAATAAAGAACGCAATTGAGTGGCGTAAATTCACTTCTGGCGTTATCTAAAAAATGCAAAACATTATAGTTGACAAGGTCAATGACGTTTACATTCGGATTGACGCTGACGCAAGTATCCGTAGAGAACTTTCCGAGTATTTTTCATTTGAAGTACCTGGCTATAAGTTTACACCCCAATTTCGTAATAGAGTTTGGGACGGAAAAATCAGATTATATTCGTATGCTACAGGTCAATTATATGTTGGATTGTACCCCTATCTAAAAGACTGGTGTAAGAAGAAAGATATACATATTGTTGAATCTAGTGAAATATTGACATATAATAACGCCATAGCCGCCGATATAGGCGGTTTAATAGACTCTTATGAACTATCTATCACGCCGAGGGACTATCAAATTGACGCTTTTAAATATGCCTTGGAATATAATAGAGGACTAATATTATCTCCTACTGCCTCTGGCAAGTCATTAATCATCTATATGTTAGTAAGACATTATTTAAATGTCATAGACAATAATATACTCATTATTGTTCCTACAACTTCACTTGTAGAGCAGTTATATAAAGATTTTAAATCTTATGGATTTAATGTGGAGAAAAATGTCAGTAGAAATTATCACGGATATGATATTGAAGAAGATAAACGAATTGTAATCTCCACGTGGCAATCATTGTATAAAATGCCTAAAGAGTTTTTTGAAGACTATGGTGCTGTTATAGGTGATGAGGCACACTTATTCAAAGCTGTATCACTTACAAAGATAATGACAAAACTTGTAGATTGTAAATATCGTATTGGTCTCACAGGTACTTTAGATGATAGTAAAACACATAGATTAGTATTACAAGGTTTGTTTGGAATGGTTAACAAAGTTATATCAACAACTGAATTGATTGATAGAAAACAACTTGCTGATTTAAAGATTATGTGTCTGAACTTAAAGTATCCAGAAGTGGAGGCAAAGAAAGTATATGGAGTAAAGTACTTTGAAGAATTGGAATACCTTACTCAAAATATTGCTCGTAATAAATACATACGAAATCTAGCCTTGGCACTTAATGGAAATACTTTATGTTTGTTCCAATTGGTTGAAAAACACGGTGAAATTTTATTTAAATTAATCAAAGAAAAAGTAGACCCTAAACGAAAGGTGTTTTTTGTTTATGGTGGAACAGAAACTAATGATAGAGAAAAGATTAGAGCAATTACAGAAAAATCTGATAACGCAATTATCATCGCTTCTTTCGGGACGTTTAGTACTGGTATCAATATTCGCAATTTACACAACATTGTTTTTAGTAGCCCTAGTAAAAGCCCTATAAGAATATTACAAAGTATAGGTAGAGGTTTAAGAGTAAAAGATAATAAATCAAATGCTACTTTATATGATATATCAGATGATTTAACCTATAAAGGTAAGAAGAACTTTACCTTAACACACTTCCAAGAACGAGTTGAATTATATAATAGAGAAGGATTTAACTATGAAATACATAGCGTGGATTTAAAATGATATCAGATGGAGATTTTAAGTTTCTATTAGATAAGAGTCAAGGCTCTACAAAAATACTAGAGATAGGTACAGGTACAGGTAAAAGTACAGCTGCTTTACGACTCAACGCTGAGGTGTATACCATTGACAAAAATGATATGTTTGATTATAATGTAGATTGTTATAGATTTATTACTGAAAGCAAAGTTTATTGGCAATCTTATACGCACTATGACTTTGACTTTGTTTTTATAGATGGCTCTATAACTAAACTAGACTGTGAACAAATATTAAAAAGAACAAAGGACTCTTTTAAAATAGTATTCCACGATTATCTACCTAATGAAGATAAAGACCCAGGCAAAAATAAAGGTTATTATAATATGAAAGTATTTAAAGAAACAGCGTTGTTAAGTTATGCTATGGTTGAAGAATTAGGTGGTACTCATTGTGCCATAATAGCGCTTAAAAAAGATAAATAGTTATATGATTAATCGCATTGATGATAAAACTGTTAAGATAATAAGGTTAGTTTCTGGTGAAGAAATCTGCTGTAAGTTCCCCTTACACAAATCGCAACTACCTGAAAACTCAAAACTATTAAGATTACAGGATCCTATGTTAATTAAATATGTTCCTCGTATAACTGAACAAGGTATATCTGACTATATTGCTTTAGTTAAATGGGTTGGTTTTACAGATGAAAAAATCGTTACTATACCTGTTGACAAAATTATAACAATATGCAATGCTACACCTCAATTTACAAAAAGGTATAGTGACCTTTCAAACTCACTAAAACACGCAAAACAACCATTACCAGGATTTATACAAAGAGATATGACGGAAGAGGAGTTAGAACACGCCGCTTCCTTGGAAAGAGAATTGAACAATGAGAACTTAAAAGACGTTGCTGAATATTGGAATATGCCTAGTAAAAAGATCCACTAGTAGTTTTAAATCTAATCTAGTCACTAGCTAGGTATTCTCGGTAACAACCTACATAGGTAGTATAACAACGAATTGGGAATATGTCAAGCGGCCATGAAAATTAGATTTTATCACAGACTAGACGGCACAAGATGGTTGGGATTCATACTAGCCATAATAGGTACATACATACTTTCAGACGCAAATCCTTCAACTCAATGGTTGGGGTGGGCGATTACAACTCTATCCTGTAGTATATGGATATATATGGGTATAAAAGATAAAGATATACCTAGAGCATTAATGGAAGTAATGTATTTTTTACTTGCAATAAGAGCTATATTTAATTGGTTATTTTGACCGTAAACCATTGACAAATGCGACCATTTATAGTATTATATAATAATGAATACAAAATTAAAAATAAAGAAAAAACCTGAACACTATGTAGATAATAAAAAGTTTCTACTAGCGATGATAGAGTATAAGGATAAGTGTAGTAAAGCTGACAAGAGAAAAAGAAGCTCACCACCAGTTACTAATTATATTGGTGAATGTTTTTTGAAGATTGCGAATCACTTATCTTATAGACCTAATTTTATTAATTATACTTTTAGAGATGATATGATTTCTGATGGTATAGAAAACTGTTTACAATATCTTAAAAACTTTAATCCCGAAAAGTCAAATAATCCATTTGCCTATTTTACACAAATCATTTACTATGCTTTTATTAGGAGAATACAGAAGGAAAAGAAACAATCTAATATTAAATATAAAATGATAGAACAAGCAGGTATAGATGAGTTTGCTGTATTGCCTGGCGATACAAACAATGATTACAAGAATCAATTTTTAGATTTTTTAAGAAAGAACAGGCCTTCAACTGAAGAACCTGCAAAACATTCAGAAATAAAAGTTAAGAAAAGAAAAAAAAGAACCTACAAAAGTGTTTTGGATGTTTGATTGGTTTGATATGACCGCTATTACTATAGCGGCTATAGCTATAATAATATTCTTATTAATGGTAACCTAATGAAGATTGCAATATTAAACGATACTCACTTTGGTGTTCGTAATGACAGCGAAGCGTTTAGAAATTATCAGCTTAGATTTTATAACGAAATCTTTTTCCCATATTTACAAGAACACAACATTAAAACTTTGGTACACCTAGGTGATGTTGTTGACAGAAGAAAGTTTATTAACTTTCAAACTGCTTCTATTTTTAGAAGAAAATTTTGGGATAGACTTTATGAAGAACAAATTGATACACACATTATAATAGGTAACCACGATACTTATTTTAAAAATACTAATAATGTTAACGCTGTAGAAAATTTATATTCAACCTTTGACAAAAAAAATGAACCGTGGGTTTATACTAAAGCAGAAGTAGTAAATTTTGATGGTACTGATATTTTATTTGTACCTTGGATTTGTGATGACAATAGAGAACACTCTATAGAAATGTTGCAACACGCTAAAGCAGAATTAATATTTGGACATTTAGAGATTAAAGGTATTGAAATGCAGAATGGAATTATCAATGAATATGGTAATGATAAAGCAGATTTTAGTAGATTTGAAAGAGTTATATCAGGACACTTTCACAAACATACAGATGATGGCCAAATACATTATTGTGGTGCTCAATATGAAATGACTTGGTCAGATTATAAAGACCCTAAAGCATTTACTATATTTGATACAGAAACAAGAGAGTTAACAAGAATAAGCAACCCTTATACAATTCATAAAAAAATAATATATGATGATAAAAAGAACAACTATGACCTTTTTGATATACAACCTTATCATAATCACTTCATTAAATTAATAGTATTAAATAAGACAAATGACCAAGTATTTGACAAATTTGTGGAAAGATTGTATAATGATATAACGGTACACGACTTAAATATTATAGAGGATTATTCTGATATTAAAGCAAGTGTCCGAGAAGATATTTTAGAAATGGGCGAAGATACAGTTACATTTTTAAATAATTATGTTGACCAGTTGGAAACAGATGTGAATAAAACAAGATTAAAACAATATTTGAAATCCATTTACATAGAAGCAAGTGATACTAAAGCGTGATACCTGATAATAAAAACCAAGATAGAATTTATGTAGATACAACACATATTGCTTGTCAAGCAGATCATCCTAGAGTATTCTATACACCTAACAAAGATGGTTATGTTGTTTGTGAATATTGTAATGTAATGTTTGTATTAAAAGAAGACGCTGATACTACAACGGAGAGGTTATTTGTATATGATATACTTTAAAAAATTAAGATGGCGTAATTTTCTATCTACAGGTAATCAATTTATAGAGGTTGACCTAGCAAAGTCACCATCAACATTAATTATTGGTATGAATGGTGCAGGTAAATCAACTTTACTTGACGCATTATGTTTTGCTTTATTCAATCGGTCATTTAGAGATATTAAAAAAGAGCAACTTGTTAATACAATTAATAATGCTGATTGTGAAATAGAGTGTGAGTTTGAAACACATAACAAAAGATATAAAATTATAAGAGGTATTAAACCAAATGTATTTGAGATATATTCTGATGGTGTTCTATTAGACCAAATGGCTTCTAATATAGACTATCAAAATATGTTAGAAACAAATATTTTAAAATGTAATTATCGTGCCTTTTGTCAAGTTGTTATATTAGGTTCTACTTCTTATGAACCTTTTATGCACCTACGTGCTAGATATAGACGAGAGGTTGTAGAGGAAATATTAGACATAAGAGTCTTTAGTCATATGGACTTATTATTAAGACAGAAACAAGGTGAGTTAAACAAATCTGTTGTTGATGTTAAACACCGATATGATTTAATGAAGGAGAAATTAGAATTACAGAACACCCATTTTGCACAAATACAAGATAGAGATAATACTGATATAGAATATAGAAAAGAACAATTAAAAGAAAACGCTCAAAGTAATTATGACTACAATCAGAAATTACAATTACTTAATGAAAAAATCATATCTACAAAAGCAGAGGTATGGGGTGGTGACCAACATAATAAAAAGGCAAATGAATTATATAAACTTGAAGCGAAGATTGAAACTAATTTAGAAAGACATAAGAGCAGCTTAAACTTTTTTAAAAACAATGATAACTGTCCTACTTGTACACAACCAATTGATTTAACATTTAAACAAAACAAACTTGTTGAAGAAAATGCAAAGATATGGAAATTAGAATCGGGATTAAAAGAATTATCTAAAGAGGCAGAAATAACAGAAGCGAAAATAGAAGAAATGAATAAAATCGCTGAAAAATTATCTGAATTAAATATATCTGTGGCTAAAGTAAACACTTCTATTTCAGAAATCAATAGACACTCCAATAGAATCGATACTGAAATTTCTAAACTAGAAAGTGATAAACAAAATACAAGTAAAGTTGCTGAAGAATTACAAAAACTTAAAGATGGTTTAGTTGATGTTAATTTAGAAAAAGAAAAGGTTGTAGAAGAAAAGAAATATATTGATATTGCTAGAGAAATACTTAATGACACAGGTGTTAAAGCAAACATCATTAAGAAGTATCTACCTATAATGAATAACTTAATTAATAAGTATTTACAATCTATGGACTTCTTTGTTAACTTTAATTTAGATGAGGAGTTTAACGAAACAATTAAAAGTCGCCATAGAGATACATTTAATTATAATAGTTTTAGTGAAGGTGAGAAATTAAGAATAGACCTTGCATTATTATTTACGTGGCGTACTATTGCCAAAATGAAAAACAGTACAAACACAAACTTATTAATACTTGATGAAATATTTGATAGTAGTTTAGACGGTCAAGGTACCGAAGACTTTTTTAAAATACTTAAATCACTATCAAAAGAAAATACATTTATTATATCTCATAAAGGGGACATACTATTTGATAGGTTTACAAATATAATTAAATTTGAAAAATACAAAAACTTTACAAGGTTAGCACAATGATATATGAATTGTTACCACCAACTGATACAAGAGTCCTGTCAAGCATAGCACCTTTTGATATTGATGTTTTTAAAAAGGAAGAAAAAATAGAACTAAAAGAATTTGTAGATAATATGTTTGAAACAATGACAAAGTATGGAGGCATAGGTCTATCATCAAACCAAGTAGGCAAACCTTATCGTATGTTTGTAATGGGTTCTCATTCCGCAATACACAAAGGTAAAAAATGGGCGTGTATTAATCCAACAATAGTATCAGCAAGTAAACAGACAACAAGATTAAAAGAAGGTTGTTTAACATATCCTTTTTTATTTTTAGATATAGAACGACCAAGTGCTGTCAAGGTTAAATACTTTGATGAAGAAATGAAAGAACAGGAAGAAGAAATGATTGGCATTGTGAGTAGATGTTACCAACACGAGCTAGATCATATGAACGGAACAGTTTTTACAGAAAAAGTAAGTAAGTTTAAACTAGATTATGCTATGAGAAAACGTGATAAAGAAATAAGAAGGGTGCAAAGATTATGGAAACAAAGACAAAAATCCTAAAAGAACTAGACTTACCTGAATACACACAAAGTTTAGATGATACTAATAAATTTTTAGATAGTCTAACTTATTCAGCAGTTAAAACAAAATACAATGCAAAGGGTGATTGGGATGCTATATCAATAAAAGGATATAGTGATGACATAAACAATATTTTAAAACCAGGTGTATTAAAATCAGATGTTGAAGACAAACCATTAAGATGGACAAGTCTATATGAAGAGCCTGCATTGTTACCTTTAAAAGAAATACTATCTCATATACCAGCAGAGTTTGAAAGAGTAAGAGTTATGAGATTAAAAGCAGGTACAACTATAAAAAAACATACAGATAAGGTTGATAAAGAAATAAAGAGTGGTAACATTATAAGATTACATATACCATTAAGAACAAATGATAACGTACATTTTTATCTATGGGAAGGTAAAGTAGAACAACACTTTAATTTACAAGTTGGAAGATACTATTTTGTAGATGTATCTAAACCACACGCTGTACATAATAAGACAACTTTTGATAGATTACATTTAGTAGTAGATTGTTATAATAATCCTAGATTAAAAAATCTATTGAAGCAAGGAGACGAATGATCTTTGCAAAAAAAAGTGATTTTAAGAAAGTAAAAGAAATATTTTATAGTCATAAGAAATGGTTTCCTCACGTAAGAACTGACTATATGAAAAGGATGATTGCAAGAAAACAACTAATTTTAGAAGACGGTATATTGATAACCTTTCATCACGCTAAAAGAAGACAGACAATAGGTGATGTTCACGTTAGAAAAGGCGATACTGTATTACACCAAATTGCAAGTGATTCGCCAGGGTCTGGTAAAGGTCAAGCAATATTAAATGACTTTTTTGACTATTGTCCTAGAGATGTGTTTTTATCAGTTAGAGCTGACAACTTGACTGCAAACAGATTTTATGTTAAAATGAATATGAATTTAATTGGTAGTACTAGTTGGGCAAAAGGTACATTACCAGGGAATGTATATGTCAAACGCAAAAAGATTTGGCATTAAAAAAAAGGAGAATAAAGAATAAAATGAAAATATTATGTATATTATATGATGATCCAAAAGACGGTATGCCAAAATCATATCCAGTCAAAGACTTACCAAAATTAGAAAAGTATCCAGATGGTATGACATTACCATCACCTAAAGGAAGAGATTTCAACGCAGGAGAATTACTAGGTTGTGTTTCAGGTGAAC
>Ga0206684_1000002_pt1 | contig 103730 bp, 79 predicted proteins | sample M210012015metaG_FD_155467 | JGI IMG/M metagenome (GOLD analysis project Ga0206684, IMG submission 155467) | Ammonia-oxidizing marine archaeal communities from Monterey Bay, California, United States - M2 100m 12015 | ecosystem: Environmental > Aquatic > Marine > Intertidal zone | place: USA...
TAATGATGAAATCATAGGTGAAGTAGTTACTGTTCCTAACACAGGGGGATGGCAAAATTGGGAATATGTGTTTGTTGGAGAACATTATATTGAGGCAGGGGATGGATATTTACAATTTCAAGTTGTGGATGTGGAGTTTAATATTAAAGATATCAATTTTGTGTATCTAGGAAAACCACAAATCGCAGATGACCGTTATGGTAATTACCCCAACCCATTTACATATGAAACGACAATATTTTTAAGCATCCCAACCAAAACAGATGGATCCCTAACTGTTTATAATTACAAAGGACAGCTTGTGAAACGATTGTTTAATGGAGAGTTTTCTCCGGGAAATATGGAAATAACGTGGAACGGGAATGACCATCAATATAAAGTAGCCGGTTCCGGTGTATATGTTTATCAACTAAAGACCGATATAGTAACTAAGTCAGGTAAAATGCTCTTGATTAAATAAGGTGTATTGCTATTTCAACAGTATAATCTTTTGGGCATACCGGTACCCATTAGATGTAACAACACAATAATATATACCCGATGGAACAGCTTGGTTATTGTAATTGGAGCCACCCCAAGTAATAGTATGTGAACCAGAGCTTTTAAATTCATCTACTAGTGTATTAATATGTTTTCCAGATACATCAAATATGGAAATATCTATCTTTCTTTTTTGTTGTGTCTGATAGTGTATTGTAGTGTTAGCATTAAAAGGATTTGGGTAGGAGGGGTGTACGATGATATCATTTGGTACCACAATAGAATTTTCTTCATTGCTGTTGTCCAGCTGCTGAGTATTGATAAATCGAATTGCATCAAAGGCAACATTGGAACCAGTAGATTCTAAGCCGACAACATCTCGTAATATAATTGCGCAATTGGACCCTGATCGCAAATTAACAGTGGCAATCGTGGTAAAATTACCGGGATTATTTGTCTGATCAACAGTGATAATGTTTTTTGTGTTGATACCGGCAGTATCTTTTATAATAATTTCATATTGAGCAGCAGTAGATAAATTCGGAATATTTGGTACAAACACATCAATGTTGAATTCCCCACTATCCGCAAGCTCCGGAACCCATATTGCATAATGAGCACTGTTTTGTTCGTTGGTAGAAATTGGAACTGTCCACGAATCATCATTGTAGCCAACATCTTGATAGATCCAGTTCGGCCCGTAAAACCGTTGGAAAGCAACATCCCCATCATCTATAATCCAGCTTGATTTCCACAGCCATTCATTTTCAAACCCTCTCAAACTTATAATTGGATCTTCATAATCACCCCACCAGCCATATGGATCCACAACCCAAGGTAACTGTTGATCAAAGAAATAATTTTCTTTTCGAACCTCAAAATGTAAATGAGGGGAGCTGGCGCAACCCGTCATTCCATTAAACCCAATAGTGTCTCCCGCAGCAACCGTTTCACCAACCACAACGTTTAATGGAGGGTTCAAGTGTAGATAACAAGTAAAGTAATCATTGTAGTGATAAATAATGATAATACCAGTATCCCCATTAGGAGCTATACCTCCTGGGCATGGGTCTGCACCAGGAGAAAACGAAGACCAAACAACATAACCGTCAGCAGCAGACAGGATGGGTGTGTTGATGGGCATATGATAATCGTTTCCCGCGTGCCCATCATAACAAGAAATACCAGCTGGGCAATTGAACGCTACAATGTTATTAGTAAAAATACGGCCATCAAATCTTGCATTGACACCATTGGTGGTTTGTGTTGGGTAATTGTGATCCGTATGATGTCTTATTGGATATTGTTGGAAATCAGGAGATGCATACGGTAACGATTTCAAAAACGGGTTTTGAGCAACAATTGTTGTAACAAACATTATTACGAACAATAAATAGGGATGTTTAACTATATTCATGATTAATTACTTGGATAATGTAAATTAAATGCACAAATAGTATAAACCTGATATTTTCTTAACATTTAGAGGAGTAGCTTAATGAAAACATATATTAATACAGTAATGATTTCTTTAAGTGTCACATTAATTATAGGCGCGGAAGTAGATAGCACCTTTTCGGTAAAATGGACAGATTTACCTTGGGGAAGCGGAGGTCTGCATCCAGATGGGCCGCCCTGGGGCATGGTCGGGCCTTACGACTTTGATAATGATGGGTTTGGTGATTTTATAGTAACAAGTAGTTACACAGGAACGTTTTGCAACGGTGTGTATCATTTTGAAGCAACAGACGATGATACTATTGCTTTACAGTGGTATTATTATTTTGGTGATCTAAGCTGTACGTATGATAACTATTCAAGCGTCACGGTTGGAGATGTGGATGGAGACAGCATCCCAGAAATTCTCGTTTTAGCAGATACAGACCCAGGAACACCCGGTGGTCACGGATTGCAAATCTTTGAATGGAATCCAGACTCCCTTTTGTTTCCGTATATGCCAACAACCACATGGGACATGGGGTTGGATAGTGTTTGGGAAGCGGGACAGATAGTGGCAGCTGAATTAGATGGTGATGCAAACCAGGAAGTTGTTGTATCAATAATGAACGGACCATGGGGAACTGCGGGTAGTAGTCATTTCATGATATTTGAATTGGAAAACAGCGATTTGGATTCTGCCTCATGGCACATTGAATACACAGACCCAATAACAACAAACTGGAGTGGGTACAATATTTATGTAAACGATTTAGATCAAGATGGTCTGATGGAAATTTATACAATAGCCTATGAGTATTATCGTTTAATTATTTATGAAAACATTGGTTCGGAAGATTTATATACCTATCAAACTGATTTCTATGTGAGCAATGAAGTAAATGAACGCGGGAATCAAAGCATTATCATGGGAAATTTTGATGGAAACAATACAAATGAATTATACGCGGTTACCTCTGGGACCAACTCGCTTACAGGAGAATTGCTAACGCCAGGTTATTTTTATGCAATCGAAGGAAGTGATGATGTAAGCAATATCACATTTTCGAACTTTCATTATTTTAATCACTACCAAGGTGGATTGAGACAAATAAATACAGGCGATGCAGATATGGATGGAAAACCCAACCTGTACTTAGCAGGTCATTATAATGAAGCTGTGTACGACTGGGAGTTTGTAGGGGACAACCCCTTATCTGATTCGAGCTTTGTAGAACATATAATTTTTATGGATGATACAACCGATGATTTTACAAGCGGCACAGATCAAGGGAGGGTTCGAGTGGCTAAACTATTTGCAGGAGATATTGATAATGATAATCACGGAGACATTGTGTTTACTTCTGCGGGGCTTGGGTCCGATAAGCCTCACATTTATTTTTTGGAACACGATGGGTCTTCTGAGCTTGCAACAGATAATATAGAAGCTATGATTCCAACATCATCCTCATTAGATCAGAATTATCCAAACCCCTTTAACCCCCAAACCCAGTTTCATTATTCGCTGAGTAATACAGAAAATATTTATTTAGCCATATATGACTTATTGGGTAGAGAGGTGTTTACAATACATAGCGGATTACAGCGCGAGGGAAACCACAACGTTCAATGGACCGGCGTAGATAACACAGGAAACCTTGTGCCAAGCGGCGTCTATTTTTGTCGATTATCAAGCGAATCGGAGATGCTAACAAAAAAAATGGTTCTTAACCGTTAATATTTTGTAAGCAGGTTTGTTTTATATAGGCACTATTCAATCACTTTTTGGAATAGATTTATGGCTTGGATCAAACGTCTAGCTTTTTTCTCCCTAGCCCTATATATATCGTGCACATCAGAAACTAACAACAATGGAGATGTTTTTGTTGTTGCGACATATGATGATGTTACGGACTGGGACCCTGCAACAGCATATTCTTTAGAGGTATTGCCCATGTCAAACATGTATGAACCGTTGCTGTGGCTAGATGCTTCCGGCGATGATCATAAAATGATACCAGGGCTTGCAACGGATTATACCAAATCGGAGGATGGTCTTATTTGGAAATTTGAGTTAAGAAAAAATGTATATTTTCATGATGGTGAATATTTCAATGCAAATGCAGTAAAGTATGTAGTTGATAGAAACAAATCATTTTATCGAGGCGCAAGCTACATCTGGTCCAACGTGAAAGAAGTGCGGGCAGATAGCGAACATGGCGTCACATTTATTTTAGATAAACCCGTTCCTTTAGATAGAATTGTAAGCTCCCAATATGGAGCATGGATGTACTCACCCGCAACAAAGAACATGTCTTCAGATTCAATTGCGAAAGGGCATGTTGCGGGAACAGGACCCTATATGTTTAATAGCTGGCAGAGGAATCATCAAATTGAACTTGTTCGCAATAATAGATATTGGAGAGGATGGGAACAGTCTCATTATTTTGAAACGATACAAATTCGCGTGGTATCGGAATCTTCTACAAGGTTACAAATGATAGAAAGCGGATTGGCGGATTATGCTGTATTGATACCAAACCAGCTCTTAGATAGATTAAGAACATTGGATGATGTTCGTGTTTCTTTTTACCCTGCATGGATTAATCATTTTTACTTGTTAAACACAAAGAAACATCCTACCAATAATATTTTTGTTCGAAGAGCATTGGCGGCAGCCTTCGATCGAAAAAAAATCAATCAATATGTGTATGGTGATCTTGGTCGTGAGCCAACGGGTTTAATACCATCAAACACACCGCTATTTATTGCCCCGGACAGTCTTATAAATTTTGATTTAGAAAAGGCTAAGAAATATATAAAACAATCTGGTTTATCAAACAAGGAAATCAATATTGATATTTCATATGTGTCTACCTCTGAAGAATATCGATTAACTGCGCTAACGATGTTTGACAATTTTAGAAAGATTGGTATAAACACAAAACTTAAACCCGGACTATGGTCAACAAATTGGGAAAAAGCAAAAAACATACAGACCGCTCCAAATATCATATCTATGGCATGGTGGCCAACATATGCCTCCCCCTCCGATTGGTTTTTTGGTTTGTATGAAACCCAGAAAAACCCTTTATTTAATTTGTCTTATTACAGCAACCCAGAGGTGGATTCATTAATAACCATAGCGTGGGAATATGAGACAACAGAACCCCAAAGATCAAAAAAATATTATAAAGCAATTCAAGAAAAACTAATCGATGACTGTATTGTTATACCCGCATCAGATTTGAACGTTCAATCTGTTTCTAGATCGGACATCCAGGGGCTTAGAGCGAACCCAGCATACTCAACTCTTTTAATTTATAACCTGGAAAGAAAAAATGATTAATTATTTTTTTCAACGATTGCTTATGATGTTAGGGGTCATTTTTGTTGTCGTAACAATCACATTTTTCATTGCTCACTGGCTTCCTGGCGATCCAACGGCTTTATGGGTTGGTTCACGCCCCACTGAAGAGCAATTAGAGGTTGCACGGAAAACCCTTGGCTTAGAAAAATCCCTAGCCAAACAATACATTCATTACATATCAAATATATTCCAGGGTGATTTAGGTACGTCATTGCGAACCAAACAACCAATAACCACAGAGCTATCTAGTCGTTTTTCCGCAACATTTGAATTGGTCAGCGTTTCAATGCTATTATCTGTGTTAATTTCTTTCCCTTTCGGATTAATTGCTGCGTTGAAAAACAACACACGCATAGATGTGTTTATTCGAGGATTAGCTTATATAGGCCTTGCCATACCAGTGTTTTGGTTAGGCATGATTCTTCAAATCATTTTTTTTGCATGGCTTGGCTGGTTTCCTCTTCAAGGAAGGTTTTTAACTGATATATATACAAACAATGATTTAATTATAAATACAGGTTTTATATTATTTGATACATTTGTTTCTGGTGAATGGTCTCTATTTGTAAATGCAGTTCATTATATATCTTTACCTGTGATAACGATGAGTGTGGCGGTGGTGGGAATAGTCATTAGAATATCCAAGTCATCTTTAGTAGATACAATGAAGGAGCCCTTTTTTACTACATTTTTATCATTTGGTTTTAGCCCGAAAGAGGTTGTTGTAAGCTCTGCGTACAAGAACACCCTTATCCCCGTTTCCACTATTGTAGGTCTAAGCTATGGCATGATGCTTGGCGGAACATTTCTTATTGAATCGATTTTTGATTGGCCGGGACTTGGACAATTTGGGGTTTTATCTATACTAACAGGTGATTTTCCAGCAATAGTGGGATTAACGTTAGTTTATTCCATTAGCTATGTTCTGATAAATTTTTTGATTGACATGCTGTACTTAATCATCGACCCTAGAACCAGATGATGTCATGAAGAATTTTTTCATATTTGCTAAACACAAAAACACAACGACAATTTCTATATTGTTTTTGTCTGCAATCATTTTGTTAGCGGTGCTCATCCCATTTTTATCTCCCTACTCGGATGATTTAATGGGCGCAGTACACCTTGAAATAAATAACCAAGCACCGTCTTTATCGCATTTATTTGGAACAGATGCTGCAGGTAGAGACATGTTTACATTAACCCTTCGAGGGGGTCTGGTATCCATTCGGGTTGCTGTTGGTGTGGTGTTTATATCAGTTGTGCTGGGTGTGCCTTTAGGTTTTATAGCAGGTGTATCTGGAAAAAGATTAGATGAAATAATTATGAGAATATCTGACGCATTCCTTTCGTTTCCCCCATTAGTATTGCCAATTGTAATCGCTATTGCATTAGGTGGCTCGCTAAACAGCGTAATGATTGGAATTGCTATATCCTGGTTTCCTTGGTATGTACGAATTGCCCGCGCGCAAGCAATAACAATAAAATCATCTGATTATGTTTTAATATCAAAAAGCATGGGTGCATCATTTTATCACATAGTAAGGAAGCATGTTTTACCAAATAGCGTTAGCCCAGTGATTGTTCAAGCCAGCATTGATGCAGGTTATGCTATTTTAACCGTGGCCGGGTTATCTTTCATAGGGCTTGGAGCGGAGCCGCCTTCATCCGAATGGGGGTTATTAATTACCGCGTCACGCGCACAGTTTCTTTATCACTGGTGGGTTATTGTTTTCCCGGGACTCTTTATTCTATTTACAGTTCTTTCCTTTAATATAATTGGTGATGATTTGCGAGATTACCTGAACCCCAAAATTGAAAACAATTAAGATGTTAATATCATTACAAAACGTTAGTCTAAAATCATATAATAGAAATATTGAAACCACATTTCTTGATTCAATTAATTTAGATGTTGAATCTGGTGAAGCGGTTGGGGTTATAGGGGAAACAGGAAGTGGAAAAACAATGCTAGCCTGGACTATTCTAGATCAATTGCCAATTCCAAATAGTGTTATAAGTGGAAAGATATTTTTCAATAATAAAGATATGACATATAGCAGAAGCGAGTTAAAAGGACGTGAAGTTTCTATGGTTTTCCAAAACCCAATGCTTTCATTAAACCCGATACAAACTATTGAAAAACAATTTTCATTAATTGTAAGGAAACGCTTTAATAAAACAAAAGAAGAGTCGCTAATGATAGCAAGACAGTGGTTAAACCGTGTATATCTAGAGAAAGAAAACGACATTTTACATCGATACCCACATCAACTATCAGGCGGACAAATGCAAAGAGTGATGATTGCAATTGCGATGTCCGTTAAACCCAAATTGTTAGTTGCCGATGAAGCAACAACGGCTCTTGATGCAAACCTACGCAAAGAAATCCTTGATTTGATCAACGAGTTGAGAGTTGAAGAAAATATAAGCACATTGTTAATATCGCATGATCTTTTATCAATAAAGACGTATTGTGATAAAACAGCTGTAATGAAGTCTGGTAGAATTGTTGAGTTTTCAGAAACGGATATACTATTTAAAAAACCAAAAGATAATTATTCTAAATCACTAATTCGCTCTTTCAAGCTAATTAAACCAAATAATTCTAATAATAAATCTGAAAAGCAAATCATTTGCTCAATAAATAATTTATATAAGAGTTATTCTGTTACAGGAAAACAAAATAACGCACTAAAGAATATAAATCTTGATATATATAAAAATGAAATTCTTGGAATTATCGGTGAGTCTGGAAGTGGAAAGTCCACTTTAGCAAAAACATTACTTCAAATTATTCATCAAGATAAAGGGGAGATTTCCATTCGCGATAAAAATGGAAACATGATCAATCACAATAAGCCAAACAACCGACTAAGCACTGTATTTCAAGATTCATTAGGATCGCTGAACCCGCGCATGAAAATTGTTGAAACATTAATGGAGCCAATGAATATTCATGGCGCTCTTGATTTATCAAGTATGACCAAAAAACTAAACAATTGCATAGAAAGGGTAGGGTTAAATGCAGATTTATTAAGCAGATACCCGCATATGCTTTCAGGTGGACAGCGGCAACGAGTTTCAATTGCAAGAGCGCTAATGCAAGACCCCTCCTTATTAATTTTGGACGAACCAACATCTGCTTTAGATATCCAATCACAACAGATAATTCTTGATTTATTGCAATCGTTAATGAAGGATAAAAACCTTTCTATTTTATTAATTTCACATGACATTAGAATCGTTATGGAAACTGTGGATCGATTAGCTGTATTATATAAAGGAGAAATAATTGAGGAAGAGGACCCGTATACTATTCTTAATCATCCGAAACAGCTATACACGAAAAGCTTAATTGGCGCAGAGTATAATAATGTATAATACTATATAATGAGCAATCAGAATTTAAAAACCAGTTTAAATATTGCTTCTGTTCAGATGCACATGACGCAGAGTCAGGATAAAAACCTTAATACAATGGAAGAATATTTGCAGCATATACAAAAAACATTTCCTCAAATTGATATGGTTGTGTTTCCAGAATTGTGTGCCATGAATATTGGCAAAGACATGAAAAAAGATGCGCAAGAAATCCCCGGTCCGTTAACAGATATTTTTTCAGATTGGGCAAAACAATATAAGTTGTGGATTCTGCCAGGAAGCATGTACGAACTATCAGATAGCAATATTTATAACACATCAACTGTTTATTCTCCTGCAGGCGAAATGGTAGGTTCTTATAGAAAACGATACCCATGGAGACCATACGAAAAAACAACCTGCGGCTCTACCCCATTTGTTTTTAGTGTGGATGGAATAGGCAACATAGGTATAATGATATGCTATGATATATGGTTTCCAGAAGTAGCAAGAGATCTTATTCATTTGAATGCAGAACTTATTATTGTCCCAACAATGACAACCACAGGGGACAGAAAGCAAGAACAAGTAATATCACAAGCAACAGCTATTACGCAGCAATGTTATGTAGTGTCTTGTAATGGTGTTGGATATGGCGGAGTAGGGGGATCTCAAATAATTGATCCAGAAGGGGTGGTGTTGCAAAACAATGGAGAAGGACCCTGTATACAAACTTGTGTGATTGATTTCGAACATGTAAGAAAAATCAGAGATATTGGTGTTGCTGGCGTTACAAAACCATTGGAGGCTTTTAAAGATAACCCCCAGACATTTTCAGTATATAAAAAGTAAGTTTGTTTAGTGTTATTAAAAAATTAGGTGATAATAGGTTTTATTCTTCATGATTCAGAAACTGCAAACCCTGTTCGTATTACCAATACTAAGCGTTTCAATTATGCTATCGCAAACACACTGGGAAACAGCAGTATATGCAGAAGATACCTGGAACTATTTTGTCGGCACAACTCCTCCACCAGATAGTTGGAATCAATTAAGTTTTGATGCAAACAGCTGGAACACAGGCCCGGGAGGCTTTGGATATGCAGATGGTGATGACAACACAGTTATTGCAAACACGCTATCGGTATTTTTTCGCAAAACTTTTAACGTCTCATCGCTGGAAGAAATACTGTCTTTAGCCATTCACGCAGATTATGATGATGGGTTTGTAATATATATAAATGGAATTGAAATTTTAAGGTCCGCAAACATGGGTGATCCAGGATCTCAGGTTACATATCAACAAACTGCTGATACAGACCATGAGGCGGTAATGTACCAAGGAGGAGCACCAGAAGTATTTGTTTTATATCCTAACGAGCTTGATGGCGTGTTATCTGCAGGAGAGAATGTTTTAGCCATACAAGTGCATAACGTTAACACAACCTCTTCTGATATGTCTAGTTTATTTTATTTATCATTTGAACTAAGCGAAGGAGTATCCTATTATGGGGAGACTCCAGAATGGTTCTACATTCCCGAAAGTTTTTCTTCATCGCACCTCCCAATAATAGTAGTAAATACAAATGGTCAAGAAATACCCAATGAAGAAAAAATTACAGCCCATATGGGAATTATTGACAATGGCCCAGGAGAAATGAACTACCTATCTGACCCATATAATCATTATGATGGTTTTATTGGAATTGAGATACGTGGATCATCAACAACGTGGTTTCCAAAGAAACAATTTGCAGTAGAAACAAGAGATAGCGTAGGTGAAAATAATAATGTTTCTCTATTTGGGATGCCTGAAGAAAATGACTGGATATTTAATGCACCATATACAGATAAGTCGCTGATGCGAAACGCAATTATTTATAAAATGGCTAGAGACGCAGGTAAATACGCATCAAGATCTCATTACTTTGAGTTGGTAGTTGATGGAGACTATAGAGGGTTATATGTAATGTTTGAAAAAATAAAAAGGGATAATAATAGAGTAAATATTTCCAAACTAGAACCAGAAGAAGTTTCGGGAGACAATATAACAGGCGGGTATATAATTAAGGTAGATAAATGGGATGGGGAAAATATCGGAGGCTGGTACTCTGAGTCGCCCTCCGATTCATATGGCGGTTTCTATTATCAATACCATTATCCTAAGCCAGATGAAATTGTATATGATCAACAGCAATATATAATAAACTATATGGATAACTTTGAGCAGATAATTCTAAGCGAAGACTTTGCAGACCAGGAAACAGGATACCCTAGCGTTATTGATTGGGAATCATTTGTTGATTTTTTTATTATGCAAGAAATAACAAAAAATGTAGATGGGTATAGGCTGAGCAGTTTTTTGCATAAGGATAAGGATAGTGATGATGGCCGATTGGTTGCAGGCCCAATTTGGGATTTTAACCTTGGTTTTGGTAACGCAGACTATTACAACGGTTGGGAAGCCCAAGGCTGGCAAGTGGAAGCAGACCTCCCTATTGATGATTTTAGTATTCCATATTGGTGGTGTGTTATCTGGTCAGATCAAAGTTTTCGATGGTCAGTACAACAACGATGGAATAGCTTGAGGAACAATTCACTTTCTAATTCTTCAGTAAACTCATTGATAGATTCTTTGCAATCACACATAGGTGTAGCTGCGGAAAGAAATTTTGAACGATGGCCAACTTTAGGAGAATATGTTTGGCCCAACCATTATATAGGCCAAACATATCAAGATGAAATTGACTACCTAAGGAATTGGATTACAACCAGAATGGAATGGATAGATAACGAATTATTATCCACACAAACAGAAATGTGTTTAATCCCCGAACGCTTTTCCATGAACCCTTTGTACCCCAACCCGTTTAACCGCTCTGTATCAATACAATACGATATTCCGTTGGACGCTAGAATCAAATTAAATATTTTTAATATTAAAGGTACACACATCAATACTTTATTTAGCGGCAGGGCACATGCTGGTACACATTCAATGTCCTGGGATGGAATGGATAAAAACGGTAAGGTTGTTTCTAGTGGGGCGTATATAGTGCTATTGCAAGCAAACAATTTTATATATAATCAACAGGAAAATGTGAACTACATTTGGGATGATTATAAAGAGACAAGAAAAGTAATTTTAGTAAAATAATAAGGAGATTACATGCAAAAAGGGAGTGTAAACAAAGTTATACTAGTTGGTCACTTAGGGGGTGATCCTGAAAGCAGATTTACTCCAGGGGGGACTGCTGTTGCAACATTTAGCATTGCAACCAATGAATCTAGAAAAAATAGCGATGGTAATTGGGAAGATCATACGGAATGGCACCGATGCGTATTATTTGGTAAGCAGGCAGAGTTTGCTGGAGAGTATGTAAAAAAAGGGCAAATGGTATATGTAGAAGGCAGACTACAAACACGGTCCTGGGAAGATAAGGAAGGCATGAAAAGATATTCAACAGAAGTCGTTGGAAATGCTTTTACAACTCTTGGGCGTCGCAACGCTGACAGCGGAGGTAGCCAACCCTCTCCAGCATCAAACGATGACGACTTACCGTTTTAATTAATAATTAATTATATAATATTGTAATGGGTTCTGTACGAACGAAGCTGGATTCTTACAAGTTATTACCAAAGTGGGTTCGGTATTTATCAAGCTATTTAAACCTATTGTTATGTACCGTTTTATTAAAGTCTAAAGTACACGGAAGAAACAATATTCCCCAAAAAGGACCATATATTATAGCGATAAACCATTTCCATATATTTGATCCAGCGCTAGTAGCATATGCAATACGAAAACCGATAAGCTTCCTTGCTGCAAGCGACCAAGACATTAAATGGGATGTAGTTCTTGCGGGAAAACTTTATGGTTTTATCCCAACCAATAGACAAAAGCTAGCACCCTCAACAATTAAGAAAGCCGTTAAAACGTTACAAAACGGTGAAATATTAGGAATATTTCCAGAGGCAACCACAGGGCCCAGGTTGCGTAAGCCTAAAAAAGGAGTTACATATCTTTCCTTAAAATCTGGCTGTAAAATACTTCCTATGAGCGTTCTTGGTTTAGATAAGGATATTTGGAGCAAGTGGTTTAGAGGCATAAGGCCACAGGTAACAGTCAAAGTTGGAAAGCCATTTTCAATTTCATGTGAACTTCCTTCTGATCGAAATCTGCGCGAAAAGAAATTATCTGAAATTGGCAATGACATTATGCGACATATTGCTGTGCTGTTACCAACAAAGTTTCATGGTGAATATATGAATGATATAAAGTGAGTTAAGAGTTATTCGATTAATTAGTATTGTTCTTAATCAACAAAATCAACCCTAACGCTATAACCACCCCGCCCAAAAAAACATGGGAAGAGATTCCTTCGTTAAATAAAACAAAGGCAAGAATAGAAGCAATAATTGGCTCACCAAGCGGTATGGATGCTATGATTGTAGGAGAGACATATTTTATTGAATAGCTAAATATTGTATGGCCTATCAGCGTAGGAACAATGCCCAACATACATAACCAAAAATAATTATCTACACTATAATTGAATATTGAATTATTTAATAATAAAGAACAAAATAGAAGCACCACAGCCGATACAGTAAATAAACTTTTTGTGTATGGAAGAACTCCGGTATCTTGTCTGACCTTTGATCCAATGAGAAATACTATACCCAAAAATACTGCAGATATAATAGCCATGATATTACCCAATCCCTCTCCGCTAAACTTTCCTAAATCACTACCCTGAACAACTATACAGCCAATAAAAATTATTATTAAAGATATGGCGCTAAGAGCATTTATTTTTTTACCATAAACTAGTTTTTCAATTAATAGCGTAAATGCAGGCGCAACTATTCCTAAGACTGTTGTGTTTGCTATAGAAGTCAATTTCAAGGCACCAAACCAAAAGATAAAATGCATCGCTAAAGATGCACCTGCTAAATATACTAATCTTGCATTATTAGAACTTTTTGAACGATGTGAAAAAAAACCAGAGTAGAGCCATAAAACTGCGCTTGCAATTGCCATTCTCCAAAACGCTATTACAGTAGCAGGTACATAAGGCAATAATTTTGCTATAACCGGGGATGTAGATATCGAAATTAAACCAATGATAAGTAGGGGGTAAATCTGCTTATTTAACACGCTATTTATCGGTTATAGTATATAGTTTTGGAACACGGAAGTTGTCTATATTTAAAGGCTCAATGATTAGTTCAATTATCTCGAGCTCCATGGCGAAGGTGGGGTCTGATTCGTTTTCTTCAAAGGTTTGAATTATAGCTTTAATTATTTCACCATTAATTTGGGGCAGTTGATGGCTTATGTTTTTGGATTCCAGTATCATATTTGAAAACCCACCACCAAACGTTGCTATCAGAGTATCTGGTCTGCCAAGATAAATCTGTAATGATTTATTTAATGAATCTGCAAGCCTTAAGGCTGGTAGCTGAGGGGCTTCCCATTCTTCTATAATTAAGACACCTCCAGAAGAATCTGTAATAGTTGTTTTCCATTTTATGCTTTCTACGCCTAGAAGTAGCCCACCATTCTTTTTAGTTCTATACACATTATCTATAGCGCTTTCACCATCACCAAAGGCCATTGACCAGCCAGATCTTTTCTTTTTAGAAGAACCTTTTTTTGTTTTTATAGAGTCTCTTTTATATAATGCTTTTTCAAATGGTATCTCCCAGTATTCTTCATTTTCAATATTATATTTGAAGTACAATTTGTTTTTTGCATCAATTATTTTTCCTTTGGAATCATTGACAAGCATTTTTGCATAAAATCTTTTTGCCTCTGTTTTTTCTGTGTGATGTGAAATATTAGGACCAAAAATAAATGTATCTAATTTTTTGATAGGGCCAACATATGGAACATCAAAGCTCATAGATAGCTCCATAGATACTTGCTGTTCAACTTGTGCAATTGCGCAAGTTGCAGCTATCAAAATCAATAAAGCTGATACTTTTATATATGTAAACAAAAATTATCAGATAACAGGATTATTAAAATAGTCATTGATTGTTTAAGACCAGCGTGTTTTGATATAATTTTCCGTTTTCAACAACGTATATTGTTTGGTTTGTAGAAATATTATTAAAAGACTGGTTAACCCCACTTGGCCATTTTATTTCTATTTTATCAATTTTGTTTTCTGACCCCAAGCCAAAATATAATTCTTTTGCATGGGATGAAAAATATCCTTGGCCAGAGACTAACGATTGAGAGAACACATCGCTTGTTGTATGAACGATAACCTGCGATCCAAAGCCGTCTTTATTTGACTTAACGCCTTCTAGTCTAACCTTGACCCAATGGTTATTATTATCAGTTTCATTATGAAACAAAATTCCCTTTCCTTGATATTTATCAAATATATTATTTCCAGATCCATCTTCTACTTGTTGTCCATTAACTGTAACAAACATATCAACCATACCATCATTATCATAGTCTGCATATATTGCTGATCGGTGAATACGATTTCCGGCGCTTAGGACGCCAGAATTTTCTGTAATATCTTTAAATCGGCCCGTCCCGTCATTTTCAAAAAGTTGATTTGACTGTCTGTTATCACCGCTAACAGAATTTAAATGACCATTGGCAAAAAATAGATCCAGATCTTTGTCATTATCTAAATCATACAGTCCGGGAGCCCAACTAACTTTTGGCCATGTTAGCTTATGTAAAAGTGGAGACTCAAAATCTTGAACAAAAACCGCGTTGTTCAATTTTCCATCATTGCTTGATTTATTATCTAGCATCATTGCTAGCGTATTTACTTCAGCGGCATAGTTAGTATATACCACATCTGTTAAGCCGTCTTTATTAAAGTCTCCCAAGGCTATGCCCATACTTCCATCTGTTGTGCTTAATCCGCTAGGACCAGAAAACTGTTTGAATGTTCCATCACCTTTATTTAAATAAAAACCATTTGCATCTGTATCATTTGTTACAAAAAGATCCGGCAATCTATCCTCATTAAAATCGTTGAATACTACCTGCATAGATTTTCTCGATGCATCATCTAAAACACCGGTCGTTGTAGTGGCATCAGTAAAAGACCCATCGCCATTATTTCTATATAATGTATTTGGTGTGCCACCAAAATCCATGGGAAAACGTAAGCTAGTAAACTTTGGCCTTCTGGAAAAATCAACATACCCTGTAACATATAAATCTAAGTCACCATCATTATCGTAATCTCCCCAAGCTGATCCACCATACCATTTATCTTTAATCTTACCATAAAAAGATTCCTGCGTAACATCTGAAAAAGTTTTGTTTTTATTATTTTTATATAGTTTAAAATTTCCATAGTTAGTAACAAACAGATCAGGGTACCCATCGTTATTATAATCAGCAGAAGATACCGCCATTCCTTCCCCGTCATCTTCAGCCCCAGAGTTATTAACTTTTTCAAACTTTCCACTGCCTATATTTTCATATAGGACGTTGGTGACACTTGCGTCTCCCTGACAATTAACCAAATAAAGATCCCAATCACCATCCTGATCGTAATCAATCCACGCTCCTCCTGAACCGTTCATTTTTATTAGGTGGATATTTGCAAACTCATCCATTGTCATTAGTCGCCCATTTGATTTCCAATATTCTTTTTCCTGTTCGAAAACCAGATTTAACCCCTCATTTGTTGCTGACCCAACTACTGTAGGTCCAATTTCACACCACCGCGGTCTTGGGGCATAATGAATGAAATCAATTCCTGAAGAACCAGCCAAGTCTTTTAGTTTTATTGATGTGCTTTGTTGAGCAAATGCAATATTATGATTTATTACACCTAAGATGATTATCAATAAAATATATATACAATGAGTAATTATTTTTTCTTTAGCCATAGAACCGCATGGAAATAATTTACTAGTTAAGCTCAACATTCACCTCATTTATAATTGAATTAATTGTTTCGTCATCTTTTATAGAATCTGATAAAGGGATGAAATCAAATTCAACGGAGTTAACAGTTTTTTCTAGTTCTTCTCTAGTAGATTGTAGTTCTAGTTTAATTCGTTTAATACGTTGCGTCATATCGTAATTCCCTGAATACATTTTTTCTAAGCTTATTGTAGAACCACCATGAAGAAGGTCTAGCGTCTCATCAATAAATTTTTCACGCTCAAGAAGCATACTTATATCTTTTAAAGATGAATCAACATGGCCTATGTTGATTGTAGTTGATACAATTGATTGTCCATATTCACCCACGCTGTATGTAAAAGCTCCACCATCGTGGGCTTTTGTTTTTCTTGGTATCTGTTTGTGCCCGCTAACAAATATAAAATCTGCTTCCGTGATCCCTTTTTTTAATTGTATGCTTTGATCAAATGTTCCATTGAACATTACAACCTGATATCTAGTGTTTTTTGCGAGAGCTTTTAAGATCTTTTGACCAGCCACAACAGGATCAGTAATTGTATAATCAGTATTAAGATTTCTATTATTAGACAGGCCGATTATTCCGATCTTGAACCTGTTTCTTTTAATAATCATGTATGGCTTAAATGCGAGCTTTCCAGATTCTTTATCTATTATATTTGCGGAGATAAATGGAAAGTCAGCGAGCTTTTCCATTTTTTTTATCCTATCTTTAATAGATAGATCATCTATCCCAACGTTGAATGCATCATAACCAATTTTATTATAACTATTAATTAATGCAGCACCATTAGTGTTTTCAGCAAATAAATTTCCCGCATCGAGAATTATTGGATTCATATCTTTTTTTACTTTATTTATATAAGTAGACCGCCTGGCTAGGCCGCCTAAACTCCCCCTACGCATCTTTTTCGGATATAACTCACCCTGCACATTCCCAGTTACAAGAAATGAAAAATTTCCTGATACGACATTATTTTTTTCACAAGAAAGTGATATAATAAGCGTGATCGCGAATAAGCAGATTTTTTTCTTCCACATAAATCAGAATCAAAAATTTAATTATTTTTAATTTTATTTAAATATTTAATTGCAGAAATATTATTTGGCTGATACCCTAGAACGCGCTCCCATGCATATATTGCATCATCTTTTTGATTGGATAACGCATACACAACCCCCATGTTTAACCATGTATCTATTAATTCAGGGTTTTTTTCAACAATATAATTATAAGTGTTTAATGCTTTGGAAGTATCCTTTTGTAATAAATATAGGTTTGCCACATTGTTCCATATATCATAATTATCTGGATCAAGAAATAATGCAACTTTATACGAATGCATAGAATCATTAAACCGCCCTACTTTTCTAAGAGCAAATGCTAGAGCAGCATAGGAATAAGGATCATCTGGTAGGGCTCTTATTGTATTTTCGAGGTGATCTATCTTTGCTTGCGCTGCGCGTACGCTCTCTGCTTTATCTAAATATTTTTGACCCTCTATTTTTTGCCCAGATTGAACCAGGGCCCTTCCAAGGTTATAATGCGCACCATGATGCCAAGGCCATTTTTTTATTATTTCTCTAAGACTATATATTGCTTCTTTACCCCGATCCATTTGCACAAGAACAGTACTATACACATACTGATACTCTACATTATTTGGCTCCAAAGCATAGGCTCTACTTGCAAGCTGCAGGGCTTTGTTTAAATTGCCCTCATCTTCTTCTAACTGCGCTAGATTTAAATAAGCAGATGCATAGTTATTATTAAGTTCTATTGAATGTTGAAAACAAATTCTTGCACTATCTGTTTTCCCAAGCTCAACATATGCTCTACCCAATGCCCTGAATGGGATGCTTGTTTTATTTTGAGTTAATTCTTTTTTATAGTATTCGACCGCTTGGCTAAAATTTTGTTGCCTAAAAGCATTGTTACCCAAGTTGTTCCAAGCACCAATATAATTAGGGTTTATATTGATTGTGTTCTTATACGCTTTATCGGCTTTAGCAAATCTTCCAAGCTCTGAAAATACCCTTCCTTTAAAAAAATACACATCATCTTTGTTTATATCATATGATTCTGCACTATCAGCTAAAGTTAAAGCTCTTTCAAAATCATGTTTTTTTAAAAACTGGTTTCCCTGCATTAAAAAATAATTTACGATCGGGTTTCTTTTATTGGGGTTATGAACAAGCTTCTTTTCATCTTTGGAGCATGAGAATAAAAGCGATAACGTCAACACAGTTTTTACTGAATAATTAATTTGTCTTTTCCTCAACTATTAGTATTTCTTGAGAAGATTGAATATCAAGAAATATATCTACTTTATTATTTGGCCAATATACATATAAGCTATCAACCATTTGATTCTTTCCGAGACCAAACGTTATAGTTGTTTCAGAGTGTGACATAAAACTGGATCCCGTCTTAACTTTTCTAATCATTAGATTGTCTTTAGTTATTGCAATTAGCTTTGCACCGATTCCATCTCGATTACTGTTTATTGATTTAATTTTTACTCTCAAATAATTGTTGAGATTATTATTTCTTATAAGATGAACAGGGCCATTGTTTTCAGTTACTAAAATATCTAATGTTCCGTTATTATCATAATCTGCATATGCAGCCCCTCTGCCAACAATTGGTTTAGAAAGAGGCCCCCCAATTAAGGGAACAATATCGCTAAAAACCCCATTTCCATCATTAAGAAACAAGTGGCTAGGTTCTCGATAAAAAATACCATCTTGCGTGTCTTCTATCCCTATTTGAACATGGCCATTTGCAGTATATAAATCTAAATCCCCATCAAGATCTACATCTAAAAGAAACAACCCAAATGTTAGAGTCATAAGGCTTGGTCTTCCAACTTTTGATATCGCAGATATATCTTCAAAAAACTGTCCATTCGAATGTCTAAAAACGCTTATCATTTCTTTGGAAAAGTTTCCAACAAAGATTGTTTCCTTTCCAGATTTATCAATTACACCGATATCAATCCCCATTCCAGCTCTTGCCCTACCATTTTCATCATATGCAACCCCGCTTATAGCCCCAATTTCATCAAACGTTCCATCCCCATTGTTTTGGTATAAAAGATCTCTTTGTGTATCACTGGCGATAGCTAAATCTGGCCAACCATCATCATTAAAATCTAATTCGGCCGCTCCCAACATTTTACCCGGCGAGGGAAGGAAACCAGCATCTTCAGTTTTATTACTAAACGTCCCGTCCCCATTGTTTTGATAAAATCTACTGGCCACACCACTGTATAGTTCTGGAGTGCAGTAGTTTTTTGTGCTACCATCTAACGTACACCAAATATCATTCTCCGGACTCCAGTCAACATAGCTTCCTACAAATAAGTCAAGAAAGCCATCCTTGTTTGCATCAAAAAAAATCGATGTTGTACTCCAAAGAGAATCGTTTTCCAAACCACTACCATCGCTTGCATTGATAAAAAACCCTCCATCATTCCTAAACAGATAGTTGTTCCATATTGTTGTAAAGAAAAAATCATCATCATCATCATTGTCATAATCTGCAACACAAACCCCAAAACCATAAGTATATATTTCACCAAGCCCACTTTCATTTGTCACATTTTTAAATGTCCCATCTTTGTTGTTTTCATATAAAAATAATGAAGGGGAGGGAGGGGTCGATTTGCTTTTCCAACTACCTCCGCCAACTAGAAGAATATCAACCCAACCATCAGAGTTATAATCGATAAATCCACATCCAGAGCCCATAGATTCTGGAAACCATTTATCCCCAATTGCTCCAGAAATATGTTTAAAACCTGCTAGACCAGCATTTTTAGTAACATCTGTAAAGCTCAGAGGAGGTTTTTTGCTAGAATCCGTTAAGGGCTTTTCGCAAGAAAATAATAATGCAATTATGAGAAATATTTTTGTAAAAAAAGATTTGAACATCTATTCATTTATAGTTTTCAAATATTCAATAACTGTACTGTTTTTAGGTTCATATTTGAGAGCCTTTTCCCAAGAATTACGTGCTTCATTTATTCTACCCGAACTTGCATAAACAACCCCTAGGTTTAGCCAAACATCAATTATAGTAGAATCTAGAGATAGAATAGTTTGATATCTTATAATAGCATCTACAGTGTCTCCTAACATCAGGCTTAAATTTGCTATATTGTTTTGCACAGCTACGTTCATTGGTTTTATTGATAGCCCAACTAAAAAAGCGTCTCTAGCTTCATTTATTCTTCCCATAGTGTTTAATGAATTTCCCAGGTTAATCCACAACATAAATTGATCTGGATTCATATTGGCAAGATTGCGCCAATTTTCTACTTCTTGTATGCCTTTTTGGAGGTCTTTAGCTTTTGTTATATAATATTCACTTTGCGTTTTATTACCAGCCCTAAACAAAGCTTGTCCCAAATTATGATGAGCCCAATAGTGCCAAGGTTTATCATTAACAACTTCATTAAATAATGGTATAGACAATTTTGGTTCCCCATTTAGAAGTAAAAGAGAACCCATAAAATATTTATAATCAATATTATCAGGATCTATATCCATACCCTTTTTTGCATAAGCTATTGCTTCATTGATATCTCCAGCATCTTTTTTAAGGTGGCTTAATCTCATATATGCCGGCGCAAAAATTTTGTTAATATGAATTGCTTTTTCAAAGGAAACCAACGCGCTGTCCGGCTTTCCTAAATCAGAATAAGCCTTCCCTATTTGCACCATTGTTTGAGCGGAGGGGTGTGTTTTCATTTCATTATTATAACTATATATAGCTTGTGGAGTTTTATTTTGTCTTAAGTAGTTTGTCCCCATATTAAACCAAGCCCCTTGGTATTTACCATCTAATGATATTACCTCACGATAGGCGTTTTCAGCTTCAACAAATCGTGACAGTTTAGTTAAAACCCTACCTCTAAGAAAATGTATGTCTGGCGTATCTGGACTGCGAGATATAGCGCTATCAGCTATAGAAAGAGCGGCGTTATAATAACCGCTTCTAAATGCAGACTCTGCTTGGAAAATTAATCTGGCAGATACGGGATCAGACAGATTGTCGCTTGCACATGAAACAAATATTAATATTGATAGGGATAGTGTATAAAAAGATTTTTTTATCATTATTTTGTTAACTTAAAAAAAAATATAAAGTCAACATAAGTTATTTTATGTTTGTATTGGAGTATGAAAATTTACAACAGCAGAGCCCAGCTGTTTTTTATTATAGCTCTGTACTAATTATAATCTGCACTTAGTTTATCTCTAACCTCTTCTAATAAATTTTTCGTAGCACTTATGCCATCCACTTCACTTAGTTCAGCTCCTTCATATTCAATTCCAACGTAGCCTCGGTATCCAGCATCAAGAACAATTTTCATCATTTTATAATAGTCAGTCTCTTTTTCGTTCCCATCATCATTAAACTCATGGCTTTTTGCACTGACTGCTTTTGCGTATGGCATTAGCTCTTGCACCCCTACATACCTATCGTACCAGTCTTTACCTTTTTCATCCCATGTACCTAAATAAAAATTTCCAAAATCTGGTAGTGTGCCACAATGAGGATGATTAACCATATCCATTACTCCGGAAAGCCACTTTCCATTACTTGAAAGACCACCATGGTTTTCTACAATAATATTAATGTTATGTTTCGCTCCATATTCAGTAAGGCTGCTTAATCCATCGGCGGCAAGCTTCATCTGCTCATCATATTCACCTTTACTTTGGGCATTAACCCTGATGGAATGACACCCAAGATATTTTGCGGCATCAACCCACCTATAATGATTTTCAACCGCCTTGTTTCTCTCTACGTCGCTGGGGTCCCCTAAAAACCCTTCACCATCACACATAATTAATAAGCTTTTTACGCCTTCACCATCTGCAATATTTTTCATTTCCTTTATATAATTACTGCTTCCGCCACTTTTATCTGTAAATAATTGATTAACATATTCTATTGCATCAATACCAAAATTTCTCTTGGCAATTTTTGCGAAATCAAGATGATCGGTTTCACCAGCGCGTATCCCTTTATTTAATGACCACTCGGCTAGTGAAATTTTAAATAATGGGGTATTACCAGAATTACAAGATGAAAGAGAAGAAGCGCCTAGCCCCATTACACTTACTCCACTAGCAATAGTTGCTGATTTTTTAAGAAATTCACGTCTGGTTTCCATAACACCTCCTTATTAATTATGGCACAATTTTTCATATTTTTAATTCATCTGATTTGAATTGTATACAAATCTATAATGAAATTATAGGATGCTCAATAATATTTACACAATTCACAATAGGATCTATATAGCTCTAATATTAATATTATTATGAATTAACAATATTATTAATTAATTCATAAGTAATGAAAAACCCAATTACACTTATTATATATATTATAATTATTTGTTTTTCAGGTTGCGCAACCAATAAACAACTTGAAAAAGAAGAATATCAACTACTCTTATCATACCACAACAGAGGGCTTGCATATATTGAAGAAGAACAATATTTAGATGCAGTGAAGCAATTTAAATCATTTATAGATATTGCTCCTTTTGAGGCATCCGCGCATGCAAACCTTGGCTGGTCTTATTTGCAATTGCCAAATAAGCTTGATTCAGCCGAGATATATTTATTAGAAGCAGAAGAATTAAGCCAAGGAAATAGCGATATAGTATTTATGGTTGCAAAAATGTATGAATTATCGGATAGAAACTTAGCAGCCACAGAAAGACTACATTCAATAATAGATAATAGACCAGATCATGTAATGTCACTATATCAACTATCTGAGTTTTATAGAATCTCTTCTGAAACTAAAGACATAATAAAATCAGAAAAACTATTATCACAGATACTTGGGGTTGTCCCCGGAAATATTGCTGCACACCTAAAGTTTGTTGATCTGTCAATAAAAAACAACCACCTGAAACCGGCACTTTCTTCGCTAGAAGCCGTTAGGCAGATTTTGCCCGTTATCCCAGAAGAAGCAAATATATATTTAAATGAATCAATTCGATTGTTACGGAATAATGATCTTAGCAAATCAATGATCCAGTCTTTAATCTTTCATAATCTGCTTAAATCAACAACATTGTATAAATCAGGAGCACAAGAGCTTAGAGGGGGACCTGGCCCCATAGCAGGTTCGCCAATTAGTGGCTTCATTAATTTAAAAACACCAATCTTTGATAATAATGAAAAGACTCTTAACAACGTTAACTTTGTAGATATAACTAATAAATCAGACCTTAGCGGTCTAAGTAATATTCAAGTGATGATTCATGGCGATTATGATATGGATGGTGATGATGATTTATTTGTTTCAAAGAAGAACCCAGACCAAACAAGTGATCAAATAATTTTAATAAATCAAAACGGGGTTTTTAAAAAGAAAGACACCAAGTCGGGTATTAGTCATTTAGGAAAAGATCATTTTGCAACAAGCCATGATTATGATAATGATGGGTATCTTGATATTATAATTAGCAACTCGTTGGGAGTAAAATTATATAAAAATAATGGGCTTGCTGAATTTGTTGATATGGCACAACAGTCAGGTTTATATATTAATCACTCTGTAAATAAACTTGGTTTTTTCGATTTTGACCTTGAAGGAGATTTAGATATTTATGTATCAAAAAATGGGAACAATCAATTATATAGAAACAATTCAGATGGAACGTTTACAGATGTTTCTAATATTTCTGATATAATAGCAAACGAAGAAAACACACTGGATCAAGCATTTGGAGATTTTGATGATGATGGTGATGTAGACATGGTGGTGCTTAATGAAAATAATTTCATTTTTTATTATGATAATATAAGACAAGGTTATTTTAATGATCTCACTAAAAGGTCCGGCTTAAAACATATTGGCAGCCCAAGCAGTATAACAACTGCAGATTATAACAATGACGGGCATTTAGATATTTATATTTGTGATTTAAATGGTAACCATTCATTATATAAAAATAAGGGTGATGGTGTATTTATTATTGATAATAAGCTGAATCAATTAAACCCCCAGTTAAAAGATTTTTCAGCAAAACAAGCAGAGTTTGCAGATTTAGATAATGATGGATATTTAGATCTTATAATTGTTGGTAAACCCATAGGGAATACTAATAATGGAGTTCTTTTATTACACAATGATAGATTGGGTGGGTTTAGCAGCGCATCAAACTCATTACCGCCAATACAATCCCCCATCGATTTTATAGCAACTACTGATGTAGACACAGATGGAGATTTAGACCTCATTGTTCATCAAAATGATGCCGCTTTTGTTTTAAGAAATGACGGCGGAAATATTAATAATTACTTAAAGGTTAGGCTTGCTGGCTTGAGAGCAGGAAGCAGCAAAAATAATTACTTTGGTGTAGGGTCAAAATTAGAACTGAAAGCAGGGGGTTTATATCAAATGCGTTCGGTAAATAAGCCAGTAACCCACTTTGGATTAGGAGATAGAACCCAAGGAGATGTTGTTAGGGTTGTTTGGAGCAATGGAGTCCCTCAAAACCATTTAAACCCTCAAAAGAATCAAACAATTGTTGAAACACAAATACTCAAAGGATCATGTCCGTATTTATTTGCATGGAATGGGTCAAAATTCGATTTTGTTACAGATGTATTATGGCCTAGCGCCTTGGGGATGCCGCTAGGGATTATGGCTGGCGAAAAATTATTTGCCTTTCCAAACTCAACGGATGAGTATTTAAAAGTTCCAGGAGAAAAAGTCGAACCAAGAAACGGTAATTATGAATTTAAGTTTACTACCGAGCTATGGGAAACACCATATCTAGATAATATAAAGTTAATGGTAATAGACCGCCCTGATAGCGTTGATATATATGTAAACGAGACATTTATACCTCCGCCTTATCCTCCATTTCGTATTTATAGCGCGAGCAACAAGAGACTTCCAACTATTGCTATTGATAATTTAGGGAACGATCTTCGAAGCGCATTGTTATTAGCAGATGAAAAATATACAGACCATTTAACACCATCTGATTACCAAGGAATAACTGAATTTCATGACATGATTTTGGATTTCGGAGATTTAAGCAATGTTGATTCAGTATATTTATTTATGAAAGGCTGGTTGTTTCCAACAGATGCGAGTATCAATGTAAATATTTCTCAATCTAACAGCACGAATCTGATATTTCCTAATTTACAAGTAGTGAATAAAAAGGGGGAGTGGGAAAGCGTTTTTGACAATATTGGCTTCCCAAAAGGTAAGAATAAAACCATGATTTTTAATCTAACCGATAAATTTATTTCCAATGATTATAGAATACGCATACAAACTAATATGCAAATTTATTGGGACAATATTTTTATTTCCACCGATGTAAATAATAAAAATATTCGTATCAGTGAACTGAACCCAACCCATGCGAACCTTCACTTTAGGGGTTTTTCAAAAACTTCCAGAAAAAACTATAGTAGCCCACATATGCCAGATTATTATAATACTACATCTAATCAAAAATGGCGAGACCTAATAGGCAACTATACAAAATATGGAGATGTATTATCTTTATTATTGCACTCGGATAATAAATATGTAATTATGAATGCCGGAGATGAAATTTCTCTACAGTTTCTAGAATCTAATATGGAGAAAACACCCAATGGCTGGGAAAGAGATTTTTTATTCTATAATGATGGATGGTTAAAAGATGGGGATTTAAATACAGCACAAGGGCAAACGACTGTGCCATTGCCATTCCACGGGATGCTTTCTTACCCACCTAATAAAATAGATTTTCACCCAAAAGATAAAGAATACGATGTGTATATGAAAAATTATAATACGAGAATTATTACTATTGATTCATTTAAAAATGAAATTCGCAATCATATTGCAAAGAATTAGATAGAAGGCAAACCAAACGATATATAATAGTCCCCAGGTTTTGTCCCCATTTTTCCACCACCACAGGCTATAACTATATACTGTTTGTTATTAACCTCATACACGCTAGGAGTAGCATATCCACCAGCGGGAAGTTTATATTTCCAAAGTTCTTCACCGGAGTCTTTATCAAATGCTCTTATATGTTCATCTTTTGATGCAGCAATAAAGATTAATCCTCCTGCCGTTACTACTGGGCCACCATAGTTTTCAGTTCCAGTTTTTGGAATACCTCTTTTAGATAACTCAGGGAATTCACCTAAGGGCACTTGCCACAAAATTTCCCCTTTATTTAAATCAATTGCATTAAGGGTTCCCCACGGTGGCTTTACAGCTGGGTACCCATCTTGATCATAAAATCTATTATACCCAGTATGAGTGTATGGAATATTAAAATCAAACAATTCTTTACTAAGATCTTCGAGCCAGCTTTGATTCGTTTCGTTTCCATTGTTTGTAGTAAAATTCTCATTATATAAAAAAGATAAGAGAGCATTTTTCTTTTTATTAGAAAACTGATTAAATGAAGGCATAAACCCTTTGCCTTTTTCAATAATTCTAATTGTCTCATTTTTGGAAAGTCTTTTATTAAGATTTATTAAAGATGGGTACGTTCCCGTAGTGTAAGGAAACGTTCCTTTAACATCCCCTTGAAGTTCTTGCCCGTGGCAAATTGCACAATTGGCTTTGTATACTTTTTCACCAATATCGTTAATGGTTTTTGGTTTCGTAGAACTTTTATCATTTAAATCAAGTGCGATCATATGTTGTATCCAAGGCATTTCATTTGCATTTACATACAGAATCCCCGTTTCTATATCAAAAGAAGCGCCACCCCATTCCGCACCTCCATCAAACCCGGGGAAATACATCGTTCCTTGGGTGCTGGGTGGAATAAACTGTTCACCAGTTCGAATAGTGTCCAATATAGATTTTACATATTCATAGGACTTCGTGCTTATGTTAGTTATTTCGCCCTCATTAAAACTTTGTCTTGAAAAGGGGGGTGGTTTTAATGGAAAAGGTTGAGTTTCCCAAGCCTCTTCGCCAATTAAATCGGATTTCATTACTTTTCTTTCTTCAACTGGAAACAGTGGTTCACCAGTATCTCGATCAAGCAAAAATACATAACCAGATTTTGTTATCTGCGCTACAGCATCAATTATCTTATTATTATGTTTTACTGAAATAAGATTAGGCGGAGCTGGTAAATCTCGATCCCAAATATCGTGATGTACTGTTTGATAATGCCACATACGCTTGCCCGAAGAGGCGTCAATTGCAATAATAGAATTTGCAAATAGGTTTTCCCCTAATCGATTGCCTCCCCAAAAATCAAAAGATGCAGATCCGGTAGGAACATACACTACACCTCTTTTTTTATCTAAACTAATACCAGCCCAAGCGTTTGCTCCACCAATTTGATTATATGCGTCTTTTGGCCAAGTTGAATATCCATACTCGTCTGGTTTTGGGATCGTATGGAAGACCCATGCAATTTTTCCAGTAAGAATATCAAAAGCGCGGACATATCCAGGCGCAGCATCCGCATTTTCTGACACCCGAGTACCAATAATAAATAGGTCATTATAAACCACGCCCGGTGAAGTTGCTATAACAAAAAGATCGGCTGCACGCACGCCCAATCCAGCTTTTAGCGATGTGACGCCAGCAGCTCCGAAGCTAGTTATAGGATCACCAGTGGTTGCATTAATAGCAAATAGCAAGGAGCCTGCCGTATAAAGAATTCGTTTATCGTTTTTAGATTCCCAATAAGAAACACCTCTATTAACATGTGGGGAAAAATCCAAATCAGGGTCAAACTCCCATACTAATTTTCCTGTTGCAGCATTAAGCGCAATTAATTTCAAATTTGGGGTGGTGGCATATAGTATGCCACCAATTATAATTGGGTTACATTGAATTTGCGAGTTGTTACGAAGGCTATCCCCCGTCTGATAAACCCACAACGGCTTCATTAGACTGACGTTTTGTTTGTTAATTTGAGCTAAAGAAGAATATTGATTTCTTCCATGGTCTCCTTGATAAGTTTCCCATGTTGCAAAGTCAGCCGAACTATTCGTGCACCTTAATACTATAATACAAATACTGATTATTATAATATGTTTTTTTATTGTCATTACGTCAGTTTCTTATAAAATATTCAATTTCACCGGAATTTTCTTTTATTAATATTTCCTTATTGATTTCAATGTCATAAAAAATTTCTTTATTACCGCTGGGCCAGCAAACAAATAGAGAGTCAATTTTTTGATGTTCACCAAGACCAAACGTTGCTGTTATTTCCGACTGAGAAAGATAGCTGGACCCTGTGCGAATTAAACGTTCCATTTTATATCCTCCAATATATAAAAGCACTTTTGAGCCAATACCATCCTTGTTGCTGTCTATACCCATAAGGTTAACTCTCAGATAGTTTTTTTCCTCTGTATCGTTCCTCCAAAGATGAGCAGGGCCATTATTTTCTGTAAGCAGCAAATCAAGGTCGCCATCTTTATCGTAATCCCCAACAGCAACACCTCTAACAACCATTTCATTATTTAAGACACCAGAAACTTTCTCATTCGCGATTGCAAAAAGACCATTGCCATTATTTATAAATAGCTGAGACGCCTGCTTGTAGGAAATCCCATCTTGATTTTTAGTCCGCTCTGGATATACATGTCCATTACCAATAAATAAATCTAGATCGCTATCCATATCTACATCAAAAAGCATAAGCCCAAATGTTAAAGAAAGGAAGCTTGGTCTTCCTATTTTTGATATAGCAGAACGATCATTAAACCAACCTTTGCCAGAGTAACTATAAACGCCAACCATTTCATTAGAAAAGTTCCCAATAAATATTGTAGTGTTTCCGCTACTATCCACAACTCCTGCATCAATACCCATCCCAGCGCGAGCTTCACCATTTTCACCGTATGCCATCCCAAGCTCTGTTCCTATTTCATCAAACACACCATCCCCATTATTTTTATATAACAAATCACGTTCTCCATCATTAGCAACAGCCAGATCTAACCATCCATCATCATTATAATCCATCAAAACTGCCCCTAAAGATTTTCCAGGAGCAGGTAAAAACCCCGCTTTTTTTGTATAATCACTAAAAGTACCATCGCGATTATTATGATAAAATTTACTTGGAAGACCAGTATACATTTCTGGAGGGCAGTACACTTTTGTTTTGCTATCCAATGAACACCAAAGATCGCTTAAAGGGGACCATATAGCATAATTGCCAACATACAAATCAAGCCACCCATCGTTATCAGCATCAAAAAAAACAGCAGAACTACTCCAATCAAGCGTATTTCCTAAACCAGCATTTTTTGAAACATTTACAAAGTAGCCTTCATTATTATTTAATAAAATATTCCTATCTAATGTAGTAAGGTAAATATCTTGATCGCCATCGTTGTCATAGTCTGCAGCAGCAACTCCTAACCCATATGTATTAATTTGTCCAAGGCCGGTTTCCGCTGTTACATTTGAAAACGTTCCATTTGCATTATTTTTATATAACCATAATGTCTGTATATCTCGTTTAGTGTAATCTTTCCAAGCCCCACCACCTATTAACAAAATATCTAACCATCCATCATTGTTATAATCAATAAATCCGCCACCAGACCCCATTTGTTCAGGAAACCACATTTTTCCAAATGAACCATTATCATGAAAAAAGTTTTCCAGCCCAACGCTTTTGGTAACATCAGAAAACTCTATATTTGAAATTCCAGATATATTTTTCGATAAAACATTCTTTTCTGCGGAATCTCTATTATTACAAGAGATAAATAACAGTAGTATATAAAAGCATCTATTCATTTGTATAAATTTCTTCAACAGCATTTCGATGTTTAATTAAGTATTTTTATAATAATCACAAAGCAAAATATTAATTTCATTACTGGAATATTCATAAAATAGAAAATGTTCCAAAAACACTTTATTTTACTATAGCAGAAAAAAAATGCGCACAAAGTTAGTTTTGATTTCTTTTATTATAAATGTTCTCTTGTCGCAAACCGGTAGCATAAGAGGCGTTATAAAGTCTGCTAATAACCAAACCGAATTACAAGGATCCAATGTTTTACTCCTATCAACTAATGTTGGTTCTGTATCAGATAGTAATGGTACTTATATAATACCCAATATAAGACCAGGAATATATAGCGTAAGAGCGGACTTCATTGGATATAAAAAAACAACCATAAAAAACATTAATGTTTATTCAGGGCAAACCGCTGTAATCAATTTCATGCTAGAAGAAGTTGTTCTTGAAACGGATGAAATCACAATTTATGCTGAACGCGAAACGATAAACCCTGAAATATCAACGAACTTAATTAATTTGGATGCCAACAATATAGAAAACATTCCAATTTCTTCTATTGAAGAAGTAATTAGCTTACAAGCGGGGGTAGAGCCCAATATGACAATACGCGGTGGCAATATAAACTCTACATCATTTGTTCTAGATGGAATAAATATTAGAGACGGTAGAACAAATGGACCAATAACAGGATTAAGCTTAACCTCTGTAGAGCAAATACAAATTCAAACAAGTGGATTTGATGCTTTATTTGGCAATGTTCGCTCGGGGTTGGTTCAATTAATAACAAAAGACCCGCCTAAAGATCGTATTACTGGAGATGTTTTATTGAGGAAAAATTCTTACCAAGCATTGAATTTTCCGGGTAAATGGAATACAATATATAATAATGGCAATGATGTTGATCTAACTATAGGGGGCCCAATAAATCAAAAGCTTGGCAATCAGCGCTTTCTTTTTTCTTATCGCGACAAAGAGACCCCGTATCTTGAAAAAATAGGGAATGAATTAAGAAAAGATGAATCGTTCCAGTTAAAATTTATTTCCAATATCAGAACAGATTTGAAACTTACATTAAATAGTTTTTTTATCTCTCAAAAAGGGATTTCGGACTCAATAAGCGCCGTAATGCCAGCAGGAGTACCATCATATACATGGGGCTACGAAAATGATTTTTTTAAAACGGAGGGATTGTTTAAAAGCCCTATCTCTGGTACAGCAGAAATAAACCACAGGATGGTTTCTGGTAAATTATCACGCACATTAAGCCCCTCTTTGTTTTATGAGTTGAGCTTAGACTATTTACGTTCAAACTATTTATTATACCCAGAACTAAATAGCCCCATAAAAGATCGTGACACATCTCACGTAACTCTTTATTCAGGAAAACTTGGTATTACAAAGCAATACACACCCTCAACCCAATTCAAAGCAGGAATTGAATATATATATCACAATTATAATATATCATCAGAATATAATGATGCAGTAGAAACAAGAGTAATGGCGGTTGGATCAATTTCAAATTTGATATTTGGTGATAATATAGATTATGAATCTCCTTATAGATTGCGTGAATTATGGACAGCGTCCCCACAACAAGGAGCAGCTTATGTGCAGGGGAAACTTTCTTATAGTCAAATGATTATGAACTTAGGCGTAAGAGTAGATTATTTCTCAGCAGGTGGAGAGAAAACTATTTTTACAGAGTTTGATCAGTTTTTTACTCAACAAAACAGCGAGGACAGAGAAGATGAAGCGGTAAAAGTGAAAGCAAAAAAACAAGTTGAAGTGAGTCCACGCATTGGGATTTCATTCCCAATAACAGAACAAACCAAATTTTATTTTAACTACGGTCATTTCCACCAAGCGCCCCAAGCACAATTCTTATATAGGGTGCAAGAGAAATCATTTACAATAAACCGTAGTTCTATATCAAGCATCGGAAATCCTGACTTGCCAATGCAAAGAACGATCGCCTATGAAGTTGGATATGAACATATGTTTACACCAAATTATCTATTTCAACTTTCAAGCTATTCTCGAAGTGTTGATAATCAAATCAGTTTTAAATCATTTATTAGCAATGATATGATTTACACCCTGGCTATACCAAACAATTATAATGATATCCGCGGGCTTGAATTGACGCTAACAAAAACGAAAGGAAGGTTTTTCAAAGGTTTTTTCAATTATACTTATATGGATTTTAGCTCAGGTAATTTTGGAATTACTGGAATCATCCAAAATCCTTTAGATGCCAATGAGTATAATAAGATTACACAAGATCACTACCAGGTTACGCCTGTTGCCCAGCCATACGCTAGAGCCAACCTAGAGTTCCATATCCCCAAAACCACTCAATTTAGTTTTATATCTGATTGGTATTTAGATTTATTAGCCCAATGGAGGGCTGGAAAAGTATTTACCTGGAGCGGGCCGATCATTGATGAAGTTGATGATAAAATCGGCGTTCAGTACACTCCTCATCCAACAATAAAAAACAACATGAGAACTAAAGATTTTTATACTCTGGATTTACGATTAAGTAAAAAATTTGACACTTCTTTTGGATCAATAAAATTATTTTTAGATATATCAAATCCACTAAATTTGAAATTTATGTATTTCGAGCACCCTTTTGTTGTTTCAGGGGAAAACCCTGTTAGCGATTATAATGATTATATGACCTCATTGCACTTGCCAAATAGCGCCTTTAATGATCTTAAGTCCTATGAGTTGCCTTATATGTTTATTGCGGGGGATGATAGACCTGGAGAATATCCTAAAGATAATGTTAAATATGTGCCTATTAATATTGTGCGTGGGGGTTATTTATTGCCCCCTCCATCTATAATGGACGTAAGAGACGTTAACGAACTGTACTACATATACAATAATTCTTCATACATGCAATTTGTAGATGGTGAATGGCAAATTGCTGACCCTGAATTTGTACAAGAAGTTTTAGTAAATAAAGCATATATAAATATGCCAGACAATACCCAGTCTACGTTTTTAAACCCATTTGGTTTAAAAATAGGGGTTAGAGTTTCTTTTTAGTTAATATTTATTGATTTTTTTATTAACAATCTCAAAAGTATAGCGTAAAATATAAAAACAATTTTTCCTTGACTCTTTGCAATAAGATTTACGACATTTACTTTATAGATGGGAGTTAGCCAAGCCAAAACCCTCGACAGAATGCTCCTAAGAGAAAAAAGAATTAATTAATTGATAACTAATATTAAACGATTTTACATGGAGGACAACAAAATGATGGATCGTAATTATTACTTAAAAAACACATTGTTTGCTTTTGTTTGCACTGTTTTTCTAGCCAGCAATTTAATTGCTCAAACTTCAGGAAAAGTTAGAGGGACGGTAACAGATGAGGCTACCGGTGAAGCTTTGATAGGTGCCAACGTTCTTATTGATGGAACGGGATTAGGTGCCGCAACAGATGAAAACGGTGAGTATTTCATTTTAAATGTTTCCCCTGGTGCATATACAATGCGCGCGGAAATAATTGGTTATCAAACAGCCGTAGAGCTAGATGTTCGTGTATTTATTGATTTAACCACGACTGTAAATTTTATTACGGGCGTAGAAGCTGTATCTGGAGAAGCTGTAGAAGTTCTTGCTGAAAGACCATTGGTACAGCCAGATGTTGCTGGTACCGTTATTAATGTAAGTGGCGGAGACATTGAAAATATACCCGTTAGATCTATTGGTGATTTTATTAGTCAACAAGCCGGAGTTGAGCCCGGAATGGTCATTAGAGGTTCTGGTATTAATGAAACAGCATTTGTTGTTGATGGGATCAGCACTCGCGGTGGAAGAGATGGAACCCCTCAAACGGCTATAGCGCTAACCTCTGTTGATCAACTGCAGGTTCAAACAGGGGGCTTAGGTTCAGGTGTGGGAAATGCCAGGGGTGGTGCAATAAATATTGTAACCAAAGATCCTCGCGATCGCATGGTGTTAGATGTTATTATTAATAATACCCCTGCAAGCTCTATGTCTTTTGGTAAAAGCGTTAAAGATGAAGATGCATATTGGTGGAAACCTTATAAAGATAATAGCATGAACTCTGCAGGAACAGGTGGCGGCGCGTGGGACACATATTATCAGGCCCAATATCCTGCCTTTACTGGTTGGGATGCGCATATGGCTGGTACAGCTGGTAGCGATACATTATTAACTAAATCCGAATGGTTGGATGTTTTTGATTGGCATCATCGTAAAAACACAGATGTAACCGATGCTTTCCAATCTATCGATATGACTTTTGGAATGCCCTTAGGTAGCACGGGCATGAGGTTTCTTGTTTCATATTTGAGCAATCAGGAACCATATTTTTATCCGCAGGCCCGGTCATCATATAATGAAAACAGTGTGCATGCAAAATTGATGTATGATCTTAACGCTTCAATGAAGTTAATGGCGTTTGTAAAAACATCAGAGCAAACTGGCATGGCGCATGAAGCGTGGGACATGCTTCACGTACCCTATCCGCAGCGCGGCGGAACTCCTCTGTACCCTTGGGGTGGAGGATCAGCTAATTCAACTTTAGTGTTTAATAGCAACCAGGGTATATCTCCTACAGAAACATTAATTAACCAAAACGGTGATCACGTTGGAAAAAGCGTAATCTTTTCGTGGGATCGTTACGCAATCACAGATTATAATACACAAATTATGGGAGCAACATTTACGAATACTGTAAATGCGAAAACATTCTATAATGTAGGTTTTTCAATGAATTCAGAAACGTTTAAGACAGAACCAAACTCCCGCAGGCTTGGATCAAATCCTGGCCCTGGAGACAATGCAAGCGACATCCCTGATGCGGTAATAAAACTATATGGATCTGGTGGTGTCAATGCTGATTCATTAGTTTATACTCCTTGGGGTTGGACTTCAGACGGTATGAGTAATCCTGGAAGCGGTTCTCGCTTGGGTGGTCATTGGGCTAGAGGTCGTGATGATTCAAAGGTTTCTAGTACAAATATTAATTTTGATTATACAACACAGCTTAATAGCACCAATCAGGTAAATGCTGGTGCTTGGGTGTCTTTATATGATTATGATATGGACTATGGTTCAAGTGACTCCGTTATTGTACACGTTGAACGCGGTTCACAGAGATGGAAAAAGACCCCAACGCAAGCTGGCCTATATGCCGAAGATAAATTAGAATTTAAAGGCATGATTGCAACCTTAGGTCTTAGCATGGATTATTATAACCCAAACACTAAATGGTGGGATTATGATGACTATGCAAGAGATTTGACTGCAAAAGAAAAAGGGGACGTTGGTGATGAACGTTTTTCTGATGTGACAGCAAGTGACGCAGAAACTCAAATCACAATTAATCCAAAGATTCGTATTGCATTCCCAATTACTGTGAATAGCAAATTATATTTTAACTACGGGACCTATCGTCAACAATTAACTGCACAGGAAAGTTTTATGATCTGGCAGGCATGGCGTGGGGAAGTGCATCAGATTGGCGATCCTAGCAATCCAATGCCAAAAACAGTTAGTTATGAAGTTGGTTATGAACAAGCACTTCAGGACGCATACTTACTTCGCGTAGGTGGTTATTATAAAGATAGCTCATTGCAGCCTAAGTCAGTTTGGTATCAAAGCATTGATTCAGAAGTATCTTATAATAGAGCTGTTCCGTATAATTATAGCGATACACGCGGTTTGGAATTTTCTCTTAGTAAGAATATGGGTGATGTAAGAGGATATTTTAATTACACGTACTCAGTACGTACACAAGGAAACTTTGGCTGGGGATCACAGTATGAAAATGATGTAACCCAGGCAGAGTATGAACGCACAGCAACTGACCATTATCAGATCAAGCCAGTTGCAGAGCCATTTGCTTCAGCAAACCTAGAATATGTTGCTCCAAAAAGTATGGGCCCATTGGCTGATCTTCGAGTAACATTAAACGGTGGCTGGAGAGCAGGGCGTCACTTTACTTGGGTAGGTCCAGGCGGATCAACTATTCCAGGTGTAAATAACAATGTGCAGATGAAAGATTTCTTATTTATGAACGCGCGTATTAGCAAGAACTTTAATGTTTCCGGTCGTAGGGTTATGGTTTTTGCAGATGTTCAAAATCTGTTGAACTTGAAGTACATGTACTTTAGCCCATATAACCCAATGGGCGGTCCATTTGAAGGCAGTGTTGGTGGAGATGATTGGGATAATTATATGACATCATTACATATGCCAGCAGAGTTTTGGGATGATGTAGATGATAATCAAATGACATATAATAATATTGTAGGCGATGATAGACCTGGTACTTTTAGAGAACGCGACGTAGCGTTTGTTCCCATTGAAGTTGTGGCGACAGCTGGAAATCTTCCAGCGGAAGATGAGCTTCCTACATTGATTCAAACATCAGATGTTTTGTATTACGTACATGACACTGGAGATTGGTATCATTGGAATGGATCCACCTGGGGAACAGCAAGCTCAAGCTTTGTTAATGACGTAAAAAATGATAAAGCATATATTGATATGCCTAATGAATGGCACAGAACGTTCCTTAATCCAAGAACTGTAAGTGTTGGCGTAAGGGTTTCTTTCTAGGTAATAATATTAAGTTAATAATTAGTATAAATTGGTTAATCCTGACAAATAGGAGATAGCATGAACATAAAAAAATATAAACAGCACAGCTTTTCAGCCTTTGCAATCGTTGTATTGCTGCTTTCAACAGGCTTAGATGAGCTACGTGCACAGTATTCAATCAAATGGTTAAACGTTGGTAGTTTCCATAGCCCATATTCAGAAGGACTGGTGAACCGGGAGGAAGAACCTTGGGGTAACGCTCCTTTAATGTGGCCTGCTATTGATTATAATTCTGGGAACTCTAGAGCACAAGCTTTTTGGATGGGTGCAACCAACTTTACAGATGAAAATGGAACCACATATCCACATAAAATTGCCCATATTGGCCCAAGATCTGGTGGTGATATTCAGTTTTTTGCTGTAGAGCAAAAGATCACTAGTAAGTTTGATCCAGTTGTGACAGTTGATGGTGCTAAATCATTTGAAAAATATGTTTATGTGAATGAAACGAATACAACAATGAAACCAGATAGAATTATGGAAGTTTCAAATAATAGTCGCATTGGTATAACAACAGAAGCAACCATGAACGCGTTTAGCCAAGAGTATCATGATGATTATCATATTATTGAATATAAATTTACCAATACTGGTAATGTAGATGGTGATGATGATATTGAGCTAGGATCTGCTTTAACAGGTGTGTACTTCTTCTTTATTCATCGCTATATGGTTCATGATGCTTCATCATGGATTAGAGGCGGTGGTGCCCCTTGGGGTAAGTTCACTATGAACGATGCCGTTGGTGATGGCCATGAAGATTATGATGTTGATTTTCGCGCTCAATATGCTTGGGCAGGGTTGAATCCTGATAATACAAGTTTTAGTTCCATTGGTGGTCCAATGATGTTTGGTCACTGGGCTTCTGCAGGATGGGATACAACAGGTAGACTTGCCGCTGGTCAAATGGTTGGTCGTGTAACAATTAAATCTCCAGATTCCCCGGGTGGCGCAGATTCACCAAATCAGCCTTCCACAATGGGAGTTATGGGAAGTGACGATCCAAATTTAACTACGGATGAATACAACACTTCTTCAATGGAAATCCAATATAATACTTATATGGCCTCAGGAAGACAGTATCCGCACCATGCAGATGATATTGAACCAGATGGTAATTTTGATACACCAAGTAATGCCCCAAATATTTATGATGGAACATATGATGAGGGTGGATGGTCTGTAATAGAAGGACATGGCCCTTATGATATCCCATTTGGCGAATCAATAAATATTGTTGTTGCAGACGCAGTTGGTGGCCTGAGTATGAAAGCAAAATATGATATAGGTAAACTATATAAAGCAACAGGTGCAACACCAGATGAATCAGCTTTATTAGAATATGATGGCACAAGTTTGACGAAAAATCAATGGGCGCTTACAGCCAAAGACTCATTATTTAAAACGTTTGAAAGAGCATTGGCGAACCATGCTGCTGGATATGATATACCGCAGCCTCCACACCCGCCAGAAACATTTACAGTTACCTCTGGTACAGATAAGATCTCGTTATCTTGGACGGCAAGTAGCAGTGGTCCAGCAAGGTCTGGATGGCATATATATCGAGCAAAAGGATCATATTCTTTTCCATATATTGGCGCAGCGCTTGCAGACCATGGAGGTTTAGGACATGAATGGGTTGCAGAACTTGGAGGCAGTGAAATGTCTTGGGACGATACAAACGCAGAGCGTGGAGAAAATTATTATTATTTTATCCAGGCCGTAGGTAATGCTTCAGATAATAGTGGAGCAGCAATGACGCCTGCTGGTGCACTAAAAAGTAACCAGCATTGGACACAAACCTTCTTGCCAGCTAGTTTGAAGAGGGCGCCTGGAGCGACCTTAGCAGATGTTCGTGTAGTTCCTAATCCTTATCATATAGGAGCATCAACGGACATACGATTCTCCGAAAGAGATAAGCTTGGATTTTTGGATGTTCCTGGAAATTGTACAATTAAGATTTTTTCTCAGTTAGGTGAATTAGTTGAAACAATTGAACATAATGATGGTAGTGGTGATGAATATTGGGATCAAACAACTTCATCAAGACAGGTAGTCGCGAGTGGTCTGTATATTGCTCATATAACAGATAATGAGTCGGGCGAAACTGCAGAACGTAAATTTGTTATAATTCGTTAATCAAATAGATTACAACCAAAGGGATAAATTATGAAAAAACTAAATATATTTAATTTAATACCCATTCTTATGCTAACGGCATTGTGCTCGTTTGTTGTAGCTCAAGATGATGATGATGATCTTGGCACAGATAAATTGGCGCAGACTGGTATGAAGTTTTTGAGCTTTTCGCCAGATGCTAGAGCAGCAGCTCTTGGGGATGCTATTACCGCCAAAGCAGGTGGAGCATCATCTTTGTTTTATAATCCTGCCGGTATGGCGAGATTAGAAGGCATGAATGTGGTTGTTGGTCAAACAAATTGGATAGCGGATATTTCGTATAATGCAGTAGGTTTTGCGTATGCATCCAATGCCGGTGTACTTGGATTATCTTTTATGAGTGTAGACTATGGTGATATTCAAGGGACTATCCGTAGTTCAGGTGATGCTGGATATATGGACACTGAAATGTTTAAACCATCAGCTTCTGTCTTGGGGTTAGGGTATGCTTTTGCTCCAACAGATAGATTTAGTGTTGGTTTACATGTAAAATTTGCCAATGAAGATCTTGGCACAGCACATCTTACATCTGAATCTTCAGACGCAGGTGCAACTAGTGAAGATTTAAAAATGAATACAACTGCATTTGATTTTGGACTTATGTACCAAATGGACTGGAAAAATCTTATGATAGCTATGAGTGCTAGAAATTTTTCTGAAAGTTTAAAGTATGCGGAAGAACAGTTTGAGATACCGTTAACATTCAGAATGGGCGTTTCCGCAGATGTGGCAGAAAACCTATCTGTATCTGTCGTTAATGAGCGTCCACGGGATTATTTTACAACGTATCGCGTAGGAGTAGAGTACAGTTTAATGGATATGTTGGATATTAGAGCTGGATATGTAACGCCTTCAGATGAAGCAGGTATTAATCTAGGGGTTGGTTTTAAATTAGCCGGACTAGGTATAGATGTTTCGTATACAGATTTTGGTGTATTCGATAGCGTAATGCGTTTCGGCGTGCAATATACTCTATAAATTATATTTTTAAATATAGATGTAAAAATCCCCAATCATACGGTTGGGGATTTTTTTTATCTTGATTTAATAACTTAAACCAAAGCCGTACTCAAAAAGGGGATCGTATTCTTTATCTCCAAAGTTAATTGGAATTTGATTCATGTTCCTAGGCCAGCTCACGGAAAGCCTACCTGTTGGATTATAATCACCAAACAAAACATCTGTAACTCCCTTGCCTTCGGACCCCGGTAGCCATGCAGCAATTAATCCATCCCATTTGTCAACTTCATCTTCAATTATTAATGGTCGACCTGAAACCATAACTACCACGACAGGAACACCGGCTTTTCTTACATTCTCAATAGCTTTTAAATCTTTTTTATCAAGCTGTAATGATTCTTTGTCTCCCATCATTTCAGAATATGGGGTTTCACCTACTACAACGATACCAAGATTTGCCCCCTTTGCTCCAGAGCCATCTTTAGAATAGGTAACATTTGTGAAAGAACTAACAGCAACTTGAATGGCTTCATATATAGTAGTTCCCTTAGTTAGCGGACCACTTTCACCCTGCCAAGATATTGTCCACCCCCCACATTGATTACCTAAGTCATCTGCGTTTTTTCCAGCAACATGAATTTGACCCAACTCTTTTGATATTGGTAATACCCCATTGTTTTTTAATACAACCAATGATTGTTTAACTGCATTTCTAGCAATTGATCTATGTTTTTTAGAACCAACTTTACTTAGGAGCGATCGATCCGTAAATGGATTTTCAAACAGCCCCATTTCAAATTTTATTTTAAGAATTCTTGCTACGGCATCATTTATTCTCGCTTCACTAATTGAGCCTTCTTTGATTGATTCGGTTAGTAGGCTAATAAAATTCTGAAAACTTTGATTTCCATCAGGTACTGCACCAGGGACCATTACCATATCTACTCCAGCATTAATACAGTTTATAATATTTTTCTTATAATCAGGCTGTCCAACCATTCTTTCAAGGGCTGCCCAATCAGAAACAACGAACCCCTTAAATCCAAGCTCCTTTTTTAAAAGACCATTTAACAAGTCATTGCTCATATGCATGTATGTTCCATTTATTAGACTATAAGAAGGCATAATGCTTCCAACACCAGCTTCTAGTGCTGGTAAATATCCAGGCAGATGTATTTCTCTCATCTCCTGATCGCTAACTTGTGTATCGCCCTGGTCCAGTTTTTTATTAAGACCCGTACCCCAAACTGTTCCTCCATCTCCAATGAAATGTTTTGCAGTTGCCAGGATACTTGTTGGATTATTTAGCTTATCAGTTTGCAGTCCAAATACTGCAGCAGCAGCCATCGATTTAACGATTTCAGGGGTTTCACCAAAACCTTCATATGCCCGACCCCATCTTTCATCTCTTGGGACTGCTAGGCATGGAGCAAAATTCCAGTCCACGCCAGTAGCTGCAACTTCAACGGCTGTAGCTCGGTATACATCTTCTACCATTTTTGGGTTATTAGTACAGCCCAGACCAACGTGATGGGGGAAGATAGTCGCTCCTATAACATTGTTATGACCATGAACAGCATCCACACCATAAATAATGGGGATTCCCAACCTTGTGGATAAGGCAACTTTTTGAAATCTATCATACATATCTGCCCAAGATCTGGGAAAATTTTTTTCTGGAGCAGATCCGCCTCCACTTAATAGAGATCCTAAAAAATATTTTGATATATTATCATCGCCATCAAGAAACTTTCTTTCAACCTGCGTCATTTGTCCTACTTTTTCTTCGAGTGTCATATAGCTCATAAGATCACGCACTCTATCTATTATTGGCAATTCAGAGTTTTTATATAACGCACTATCGGTTGGTGTTTCCGATGATCTATCAATCAATTTTCCGCTAACTAATGTCGATTGTTTTGTATCAGATCTAGTCTTTGAACCATTGTTTGACTGACAAGAAAACAAAATAAATATTGTCATAAGTATAAAAAAGTTTTTCCTTTTTAATAAAAGCACGGTTTAGTCCCTTCCTTTTGTAATTATAGAAATTTTAAATAAGTTGCAAAACAACGTTTTAAAGTTGTAGCTCTATTTAAGAAATAGCAATAAATAATTTAAACTTATTTAAAGCTGCATATTTGCTTTTGTCGAGAATCATGATTATAATCTAACGTGCTATATTTGGTAGCATTAATTACACTTGTGAGGGGAAAAATATAATGAACAATAAAATAAGTTCACTTGCGCCTGATTATAATCAGTATCAGTTAGTTAGTTTATCCTTACTTAGATTATTAATTGGTTGGCACTTACTATATGAAGGGATGGCAAAACTATCAAACTCTAATTGGACCTCTGCAGCATACTTGTTGGATTCCAAATGGATATTTTCTGGATTAGCAAAGTGGATGGTAACGAGCCCAAGCGTTTTGGGGGCTGTCGATACTCTGAATATGTGGGGATTAACATTAATTGGCTTGAGCCTTATGCTGGGGCTTTTTTCTCGCTGGAGCTGTATCGCAGGAGCAGGTCTTATCTCTATCTATTACTTATTTCACCCACCATTAGTTGGGCTAGAGTATTCTAAGCCGCCAGAAGGAAGTTATTTAATTATTGATAAAAATTTAATTGAGGCATGTGCATTATTTGTTTTAGCCATGTTTCCCACTAGCCATATAACAGGATTAGATAAGTTTTTGCAAAAAGATTAAGTATAAAACATAAAGGAGCATTTTATGTCAGAAAAAAATTCTGAACAAACAAACCAAGGATCATCAAAGCAAGATTCTGGATTACAATTTGAGCGAAGAGATATAATTAAAGGATTAACTGCGGTTCCTGCTGCACTTCTTTATTTGTGGAGTTATTATAAGAAAAAAGCTCTGGATAAAATGCGCAGTGGGGAAATTATGGAAGAGCTTTCCTTAAGAAAAAAAGCCCCAGCTGTCTTAAAAAATAAAAAACCAGGCGACCTTATCCGCCTAGGTGTGATTGGCTATGGTTGGAGAGGCGCTCAAGATTTGAAAGCAGCAGGCTTTGGTAATCCTGAGTGGGCAGCAAAAGCAAAAGCCGGTTCTGAAAAAAATAAACTTGATAAACGATTTGAAACCTATTTACAACAAGATGATTTAAATGTGGCGCTTACAGGGGTATGTGATGTTTTTTCTACCCGGAGAGATCAAGGAGTAGCGGCTTCAATTTCTACTGTTCGCCCAAACAGCATACAACCACAAACAGAACCTGCTAAAGCATATCTTGATTATCAAGATATGCTAGCCAGCGATGATATTGATGCGGTTGTTATCACCACACCTGACCATTGGCATTCAAAAATAGCGATAGATGCAGAACGGGCAGGGAAACATGTGTATGTAGAAAAATGTATGACAAGAACAATGGAAGAAGCCCAAGCAATGCATGACGCATTTAGTAGAAGTAAAATGAAATTACAATTGGGGCACCATAGTCGTGCTGCGGCAAGCCACGAAAAGGCCAAAGAAATAATTGATAATGATATTCTTGGGCCCGTTACCCTTGTAGAAATAACAACTAATCGTAATTCCCCAGGTGGTGCATGGGTATATCCCATTCAGTGGAACTCGATTGAAGATTATGGACAAAAGTATGTTTCAAAGGATCTTTTTGCCAATCCTAAATCATTAGATTGGGACCGCTGGCAGGGACCTGCGCCAAATAAAGTTCCTTTTAACCTAGAAAGATATTTTAGGTGGCGTTGCTGGTATGATTACGGAACAGGTTTATCAGGAGATTTATTTTCACACGACTTTGATGCAGTAAATCAAATTATGGATCTTGGAATTCCCAAAACCGTATCCTCATCTGGTGGCATTTATCGTTATACAAAAGAAAACTTCCCTGATCTTATTGAGCATGAAAGAGATGTTCCCGACAACTTTCAAACTATCTTGGAATATCCTGACAGGAATTTGACAGTTATATATAGCGCTACATTAACCAATAGTAATTACCGTGGTAAAAAGTTTATGGGGCACGACGCAACAATGGAGGTTGGTAGCGGGTTAACAGTTACACCCGATCCATATTCTACAAGATATAAACAAAAGATTGCCGATGGAATTATTAATACATCTCTCCCAATGTTTGCTTATTCTCCTGGCTCAAAGGATGTAGACGGAGTAACGTCTGCAACGGCAAAATATTTTGCTCAAAAGGGGTTGGTGTATACATATAAAGAAGGCAAACGAGTTGACCCTACACATTTACATGTAGCAGATTGGTTGGATTGTGTACGAAACGGTGGACAGCCTCGTTGCAATATAGAAGAAGGGTTTGAAGAGGCAGTAGCATGCCATATGGCTACGGAGTCTTACTTACAAGGTCGTAGAGTAGAATGGGATCCAGTAACAAAACGAATTGTTTAAGTACAATAATCTAAGGGGGATAAATTAATATGGGTGATTTGAAAACACGTTTTGGCATTATGATGTTTTTACAATATGCAATTTGGGGATCTTGGACTACAGCATTAGGAGCCCATCTTGATAAAATTGGTTTTTCTGGAAGTGAAATATCTGCAATATATGGATGTTTATGGCTTGGGTGTATCATTGCACCATTCATAGGCGGACAAATTGCTGATAGATTATTTCCAACACAGCTGTTTTTAAGCATCGCACATCTTCTAGGTGGTGTCTTGTTATACTTTACAGCATTACAGACGGAATTTTCTTCTATGTGGACTTGGATGTTTGCGTATTGTCTGTTGTATGCTCCTACATTAGCTCTAACCAATTCTATTTGTTTTCGAAATTTGGAAAATGCAGAAGTAGAGTTTGGTAAAATTCGGATGTGGGGTACAATAGGATGGATTGCTGTAGGCTGGATGGTTACATTTATGAGGAGTCAATGGCATACTGAAAATTGGACCGGAGGCAGTGATTTGTTATTATTTGCTTCCGTAGCTTCAATCATTATGGGCTTATATTGTTTTACTTTACCAAAAACACCGCCTGTTGCAAGTCAAAGCAGTCCGCTTGCATTCCTAGAGGCGTTATCATTATTGAAAGACAGGAATTTTTTGATTTTTATGATGGCTTCATTTGTGGTAACAACAGAATTACAATTCTATTATATACCAACGGCTCCCTTTTTATTAGATATGGGAGCAGAAGAAGCCTGGTTAACAGCCATAAAGACGGTAGCGCAGATTGCTGAAGTTATTGTATTGTTATTTTTACTTCATATATCTATTCAAAAGCTTGGCATACGCCTTACAATGGTAATTGGTATTTTGGCATGGCCCATTAGATACTTTTTATTTATGGTTCCAAACCTTCCTATAGTTGTTTCCTCTCTTACCTTACATGGGTTTGGTTATGCTTTTTTCTTTGTAACATCTCAAATATATGTAAACATGAAAGCAAGTGATGATATGCGAGCATCTGCCCAAGCAATGTTAACGTTTTTTACATTGGGCGTAGGTAATTATTTAGGAACGCTTTTTACAGGATATATTTGGGACACGTTTAAACTTGCAGACGGATCAACCGTCTGGTGGAAGTTCTTTTTAGTTCCAGCGGTTCTTTGCACTGTAATGGCTTTTGTATTTCTTGTATTTTTTAAAGATGATCATCAGGCTACAGAAGCAGAATTAAAATCAGTATAAATTAAATGAGTACAAAACGATTAGGAATAGGATTTATTGGTGGCGGGTTTATATCACGGTTTCACATCCAATCATTGATTGGCGTTCGAGATGTTGATGTTGTTGGCGTTATGTCTAAAACTAAACAATCTGCTGAGGAAACCGCTGCTATTGCAAATGATCTTAATTTGGGTCCTGCGAAAGCATATGACACCATAACGGAGATGGTTGAAGATCCCAAGATTGATGGATTATGGGTTTGCTCACCAAATTTTGCAAGAATAGATACTTTCGAAGAGATTGCAAATGCAATTCAAAGTGGTAAAGGCGAATTAATTGGTGTTGCCTGTGAAAAGCCACTAGGGAGAAACGTAGCAGAAGCAAAAAAGGTATTAGAATTAACTAAAAGCGTTGGATTGTTGGATGGTTATTTAGAAAACCAAGTTTTTTCACCTTCGATTACAAGAGGGAAAGAAATTATATGGGCCCGCGGTGCCGCTACAACAGGAAGACCATTCTTAGCTCGAGCAGCTGAAGAGCACAGTGGCCCCCATATGCCGTGGTTTTGGGAGGGAGAATTACAAGGTGGTGGTGTGCTGAATGATATGATGTGCCACTCTGTGGAAGAAGCAAGATTTATGCTAACGGAACCTGGAAAACCGAGGGACTCAATAAAGCCAATTAGCGTAAGCGCACATACAGATTGTCTTAAATGGCAACGACCAAAATATGCTGATATTTTATCTAAAAACAGTGGTGGTAAAACAAATTATTTAGACAGACCATCAGAAGATTTTGCGCGTTCATTAATTGAATATTTAGATGAAGATGGAGAAAAACTTATTGTGGAAACCACAACATCGTGGTGTTTTGTTGGGGAAGGTTTGCGATTAAGCATGGAATTGTTTGGCCCAGAATATTCTATGTTTGTTAACACTCTAGATCCAGATTTAAGAGTTTTCTTTAGTCGGGAGGTTGTTGGTGGCTCAGGTGAGGATTTAGTTGAGAAACAAAATGCAGAATCTGGAGGTATGCCAGTTGTTAGTAGTGAAGCTGAAGTGTATGGTTACACAGCTGAAAATAGACATATGGTAGAATCTTTTTTAGCAGGGAAACGACCGGAAGAAAATTTTGATGATGGACTTAATGTTACAGAGTTATTAATGACAGCATATATGAGCGCGGAACAAGGAAAAACAGTTTCTTTTCCTCCTCCAGATCTTGAAACTTTTGTGCCATCTGTTGCTAAAGGCGAGTGGAATCCAAAAAAATAAATGAAGCAACTATTCATATTATTAATTCTAATCGGATTATCTTACTCGCAACAAAACAAAAAGGGATATACTAATATATTGAGCAAAACAGATGGAGAATATTCAAAGCATGGATGGAACCATTATGGACCTGGTTTTTTTACGTTAGATAAAAACACAGGTGTTTTAGAAGCATCGGGTGGAATGGGGCTCTTTTGGTATAGTGTAAAAAAGTATAAAAATTTTATACTTGAGCTTGATTATAAGACTTCCGAACCAAAAGCAAATTCCGGAATATTTTTACGTGTCCCTGATATGCCTGTAAGCGATGATTATATTTATCATTCATTTGAAATTCAAATAAATGATAAAGGAATAGGTAAACACAAAACAGCAGCAATATATGATGCCAATGCAGCCTCCAAAGACTTATCAAACCCATCAGGCCAATGGAATCATTATAAAATAACTTTTATTGATGATAGGATAACCGTTCAATTAAATGGTGATCTTGTTAATGATTGGCGCGCAACGCCGAGCGGAAAAGTTTTAGACTTTTCAAATGCCGGCTACATTGGTTTGCAGAACCATGATTGGGATACAAAGGTATCATTTAAAAATATTTTTATTAAAGAATTATAATTATCTATAAACAGAAACAATCAATATGAAAAATTTTATGATCCCGATTTTGATTTTATTTGTTGGGTGTGCTAACAATCAAGATGATTGGATTATTTTATTTAATGGAGACGATGTATCGCATTGGCGAGAATTTAATAAAAAGGATTTTCCATTTGATGGATGGGCTATTGAAAATGGCATGTTAAAGACAATTGTTGGTGGAAATAAAGTAGATATTATAACTCAAAACATGTATAAGGATTTTGAACTTATTCTAGAATGGAAAGTTTCTCCGGTTGGGAATAGTGGTATATTTTATTTTGCCACAGAAAAAGGAAACTATATTTGGCAAACAGCTCCTGAGATGCAAGTTTTAGATAACAGCAGGCATCCAGACGGCAAAAGCCCGCTTACTTCTGCAGGATCACTTTTTGCTCTTATTGCTCCGGTAGAAGACGTATCAAAAAAAGTTGGTGAATTTAACGAAGCTAGAATAGTGGCTGAAAAAAACCATATAGAACATTGGTTAAATGGAAAAAAGATTCTAGAGTATGACTATGATAGCGATAGTATAAAGGATTTAATTGCTAAAAGTAAATTTGCTAGCATGCCATTGTTTGCTAAAGAAAATGTTGGTCATATAGGTCTACAACATCACGGTGAAGAAGTTTGGTACCGTAATATTCGAATTAGAAAATTATAATTTATTTTTATATCGCTTCTATTTTCATGCCGCTACTTTTTATAGTTTCATAGCCCTCTTTATCTTTTCTAATAATTAAGAAGGCCTCAACATTGCTGGTTTTTTCTATCAGCTGCATTGCTTTATCTATTCCCATAATAATTAATGCGGTTGCAAGGGCATCTGCATCTATACAGCTTGAGGCTACTACCGTTGCTGATGCAATCTTGGTTTGTGCAGGATAACCAGATCGAGGGTCTATTTCATGTGAATACCTTTCATTATCAATTTCATAATAATTTCTATAATCTCCAGATGTTGCCATAGACATATTATTTAAAGGTACCGCCCATCGAATATTATTATTTGAATTACTATTTTCAGGGTTTTCTATAGCAATCATCCAAGATTTCTTTTTTTGATTAAAGCCTAAACACCGCACTTCACCACCAATTTCAACCATGTAATTTTTTATTGATTTAGAGTTGAGAAAGCTGCAAATAACATCGACACCAAAACCTTTTGCTATGGCATTTAAATCAATTTTTATGTAAGGATCTGTTTTTCGAAGATAGTTTTTATTAATAATTAACTTGTCATATCCCATATGAGTTTTCCTTTTTAGAATAGTTGCTTCATCAGGAAAAATATCTTTTAATCCGCCTTTTTGCCCAGGGCCAAACCCCCAAAGATATAGTAAGGGGACTAACGTGATATCAAAAGCACCCTCTGTTTTTGTTGCCCAATGTAAAGCGCGCTTAACAACATATGAAAATTCATCAGATATATAAAAGGGGTCTATCGATTCAGTATTATTGAATGTGCTTATTTCACTATTATATAAATAGGTAGACATTTGTTGATTAATGCTATTTAGAATAGAATCAATTTGACTATTTAGATCTTTTTTGTAGTTATTATCTATATTATTTGAAATGATTTTTATATTATATGTGGTTCCCATTGTAAACCCAGACAATTCAATTTGATGGTTGGTTTCACCACAAGAAATACTAAAAGTAATTACAGCTATAGTTATTATAATATTGTTTTTCATTTATATGCTTTTAATGATTATGTACTAATATCTCAATAAATTTAGTACTTTAATATTATGATAAATAAACTACCCCAGACATTAATAATATTTACAATTTTATTATTTTTAGTTGCATGTGCCTCTATACTAAAAATTAAACCCATATCTTTTTATTATAATGATATAAATCAAAAAACTACCTATACAACAAAAGATATTTATCTTGTGGAAAGAAATGTCCCGCCATACACTTTAAAACTATCAGTTTCAAAAACTTGTAATGGAAAAATGATGGACTGTGACCCAGATTATTTTGATTTAGTATTTTTTTCTACTTCATACCCAGGGTTTGCAAACCATTTAAGTTTTATTGCAGACAATGACACTATTTTTTTAGGGGCAGCAAAGCGCATTGGATCCAAGTTTAATATGTCAGAAATAAATGTTGCCGCATCAATGCTAGCTGAAGGGGAGTTATTAGATCTTATATCTATTAGATCTGATGCTTTTAGGAAGATAGCAAGAGCGACTAGATTAAGAGGATATTTGGGCTCACAAAATTTTGAAATAACCTACAAAATGCGTAATTCATGGCGATTGTTATTTCAATACAATATGCTGGAAACAATCAGAGCAAATTAATTAATTAACAATTAAATTTGTTATACATCTGAGGTACTAAAATGTCTTTTATTAATAGAGAGTGGACACCGGAAAATGCTGATGAAATGCATAAAGAAGATTGGTTTGCAATCTTCTTTTCAGTTGTTTCATATATCGCTTTAATGGTAGGCGTAGCCATGTCTGTTTTATTGATCCCAATTGGTTTTATTATTTTGACAATAGGAATTGTAGCAGCATTAATCATGTATTGGATAATTGACCCTAAATTAAGATCAATATCTGCTGAATATGAAAAAAAGGAAAAGGATTACTTGTTACAATTAGAAGAAATCCAAAAATGGGAAAAGAATAAATGACACGTGGACTTGCCGTAGTAATTGGAATGACCATTGCATATACAGCATCTTTTGCTGGTATGATATTTGCATATATTTATTATAAAAAGAGAAAAAAGACAGAAGGTGGGGATAGTTAAGGTGTTTTTTCTTCTCATATTAGCTACAGCTATTGGTCCACCAATTTTGGGTATAATCCTACCCGCACTCATTTTAGGATTATCTTTTTATCTTACATATTTATTAATTCAGTATTTTGAGAAAAAGAATCAAGACAAATAATAAATTATGGTAACATTTCAATTCTTAGATTGGCTTTGGTTGACCCTTTTTATTTTGTTAATGGTCTTCTTTGGTTTTTACTTTTATAGACTTGGTAAAAGATCTCAGTCAGATTATTTTTTAGCAGGAAGAGGATTGCCTTGGTGGTTGCCAGCTTCATCTGTTTATGCCACCCACACAGCAACAGATACCCCGATGTGGGTTGCTGGGGTGGTATACAAATATGGTTTTGCTGGATTATGGTATTCATTTTATTCTGCTTGGTGCGCAATAAGCGCATATGTTTCTACAAGAATATTTCGACGTTCTCTTGCCTATAGCCAAGCTGAATGGCAAACATTACGATTTGGTGAGTTGGGTGCAGAGCTCCTCCGAGGTTGGTTGGCCGGATGGCAAGTATTTTTAAATATGTTTATACTTGGCTGGGTAGGTATCGCTATGGGGAAAGTATGTGCTTATCTATTTGGCTGGGATCTTTATGTTGGATTATTAGTCTTTACAGCCATTGGCGCAGTGTATGTATATACATCCGGGTATTGGGGGGTGGTAATGGCAGATTTCCAGCAAGGAGTCATTGCGTTACTAGTGATTATTATTGTTTCAGTCTATGGCGTGTTAGCTGCTGGTGGCCCCACAGCAATTATATCAAAGCTTGATAGATACAATAGTACCTGTGAGTGGAGAATACCAAATATTAAATCATCCCAGATAAATGCAGTTGTAAGAATTAAAAATTCTGAAACGGGAGAGGAGATTTCAAGGAGCGAAATATTCAATATTCATAATCGAAATGATGAGACTTTATTTAAAGATACAGAAAAGGACGCAAAAGAATCAGTAATAAGTCAAAATAATAATTTAGCTGATGACAAAATATTATTTCCTAATAAAAATAGTATTTTGCTATCAGGCCATGGTTATAATATTGTTTGGAGAAAAAATAATAATAGAAAATTTGTAGATGTTGAATATTCCTTAGATAATGGAAAATCATGGAGTGAAATAGCAAAAAATCAACTTGAGGGGCAAGGTTGGCGTTTGAGCCCTATGAGTTTTACCGGAATGTATGAAGGGCAGTTCCCGATTGCCTGGTTTGTAACGATGATGATAATCGCTCTTATTGGCGGATTCGGCATGGGGACAGCAATCGATTGGTATCCTGAAGCACAAAGAATTCAATCTGCAAATACGGTAAGAGATGCATCCTATAGTATTTGGGCAGGAACAGCGCTAGTTCTTGTTCGAAATTCAATTTGGGCTGCGGCAATTATAGGTTTTTTTGCTATAAACCCTCACCTTGGTCAAGGGGGGGATTATGAAATGGCATGGTATAGAGTTGGTTTTGAATATCTTCCAGTCGGTATGGTCGGTTTTTTATTCGCTGGTATTATTGCTATCCACCTGTCAACTGTTTCTACACATTTAAATCTTGGAGCAATGTATGCAACAAGAGACTTTTACCATCATTATGTTAACCCTGAGGCGAATGAAGAGCAGCTCGTTTCAGTTGGAAGAAAATCAACCATAGTAATTTTATTAGGATCATTTATTTTTGGTTTAATTATTGGGGAAGAGATTACCGCATGGCTGATTTTTGCTTTATGGATTATGTCTGCAGGCGTATGGCTGCCAAATATATTACAAGTTATTTGGTGGAGGTTTAACTCCTGGGGCTTTTTAAGCGCATGGATTGCAAATCTAGGGTTGAGCTGGTTAGTCGTATGGATATTACCTCGTTTTGGAATCATCCCTGAGTTGCCTGACTACTTACAATTTTGGGCATTAATTATTCTTAATGCCATGATTTATTTACCCGTAACATTTTTAACCAAACCAGAGAAAATGGACCATCTTGTTGCATACTATGTTATGTCTAGGCCTATAGGTTTTTGGGGCCCAGTCCGTGAAGAAGCCATTAAGCAAGGGTTAATAAAAAGCTCAGAATCCAAATAAACAGAGCTGTGGCCAATGATAAATAATCATATTCAAGGCTTGTTCTTTTTTATTCTTATTCAACATCTTTTATTTGCAAATAATCCATTGCAAAACAAAGCAGATGTTATTCTTAAGCAGATGACGATAAATGAAAAAATTAGTCTGTTATCTGGAAAAGGAGCCTATAATACTCAAAACATTGATCGATTAGGCCTTCCTCAATTAGAACTCTGGGATGGACCGAATGGAGTGCGAAGTAATTCTAACGAAACAGCTACAGCGTTCCCTGTTGGCATTGCGATGGGGGCAACATGGAATACCAAGCTGATACATGAAATAGGAATAGCCTTGGGAAAAGAAAGCCGCGCTTTTGATGTAGAGGTGTTGCTTGGCCCTACAATGAATATCATTAGAACACCTTTGAATGGTAGAACATTTGAAACTTTTTCTGAGGATCCATATTTTAATGGTCAAATTGCATCAGCATATATAAATGGGCTTCAAAGTGAGCATGTAGGATCTAGTGTAAAGCATTTCATAGCAAACAATCAGGAAATAAGACGTCAAAGTGTTAGTGCAAAAATTTCTGAAAGAGCATTAAGAGAAATTTATTTGCCAGCATTTGAAATAGTAATTAAAGAATCCCAACCATACACTATTATGGCAGCCTATAATCAAATTAATGGTATACACGCAACAGAGCACAAATATATAATGAATGATATTCTTAGAAAAGAATTTGGTTTTAATGGCGTTCTTCTTTCAGATTGGGGAGGAGTTAAAAGCACAACCCCATCCTTAAAAGCATCACTTGACCTTGAAATGCCTGGACCTGGAAACTATTATGAGAAACCTTTAAGAAAGGCGCTAAAGAAAGGATTGGTAAGTGAACAAGAAATTGATGAAGCTGCACTAAGAATGATAAAATTAATTTTAAAAACTAATTTGGGAAAAAATTATGAGAAAAGAGAGATCCTTGTTGATAATAAAGATATGGCAAGATTGGTAGCTGAAGAGTCAATGGTATTGCTCAAAAATGACAATAACATCCTTCCATTAAAATCAAAAAAAATAAAATCAATTGCAGTCATTGGCCCAAATGCTAATAGAGCTGTTATTCAAGGTGGGGGAAGCGCTAGAGTAACCCCAGCATATTCCATTACACCTTTAAAAGGAATAGTAGAAAAAGCAAAGTTAAACAATATTGATGTTTTTTATGAAAAGGGTGTGGAAAACCATCCAACAATCCCTCTTATGGAAAAAAACTCACTAAGAACTAAATCAGAATCCAAAGAAAAAGGACTTAAAGCAGAATATTACAGCTCATATGATTTCAGAGGAGAACCTTATAAGATAGAAACAGATGAAGAGCTCCGGATTTTTGGTATTTTAGATAAAGATATATTTGGATCAGTAAAATGGACAGGTGAGTTTATAGCGCACAGCGATGGACAATACCGTTTTAGCGCCAACGCAGGTTTAGGGAAAGCAAAAATATATATTAATGGTAAAAAGCTTTCTCTTAATGAAAAAGGGAGCCCCGGGTTTGGAGGGCTTTTACCTCCACCAAGAATAGGAAATATTTTTCTAAGAACTGGAAAACACCGGATAAAAATTGAATATTCAGCAAAACCAAATCCTTTTCTTTCATTCTTTATAAAAATTATTATGCCAGCCATGTCCAATATGTTAGAGAAGTTTCGATTTCTTGAAATAGGGTGTAGGCCTCCAGAGCCTTCTATGTTAGATGCGGTTCAGTTGGCTAAAAATGTAGATGTTGTAATTCTTGTTGTTGGTTCATCAGACAACTATGAAACAGAGGCAGAGGATAGGTCGTCCATGAAATTAACTGGAGAACAAGATAAGATGATTAATTCTATCTTAAATGTTAATAAAAACACCATAGTAGTAATGAACACAGGGGCCCCCGTTGAAATGCCATGGATTGATCAGTGCCCGGTTGTGTTACAGGCTTGGTTGCCCGGCCAAGAAAATGGCAACGCATTATCTAATCTTTTATTTGGTAAAGTAAATCCTTCTGGGAAGCTTCCTGTGACATTTCCAAAGAGAATTGAAGACAACCCCGCTTTCGGATATTATCCTGGAAAAGATCAAGTGGTCTATAACGAAGGTATATATGTTGGATATCGACATTATGAGACCAGAAACGTTGAACCTTTATTTCCTTTTGGCCACGGGTTATCATATGCTGAATTTGACTATAAGGAGTTGGAATGCCCCAAACAAGTTCAGTCCTTAGATAATATAGAGTTAAATTTTTCTATAAAGAATATTGGGAAGGTTAAAGGCAAGGAAGTTGTTCAGTGTTATGTGAGAGATATAAACTCTAGCTTGGATAGACCTTTAAAAGAATTGAAAGCATTTCAAAAAATCTCTCTCTTACCTGGAGAGTCAAAAATGGTCAATTTATCTTTAGATAAATCATCATTTTCTTTTTTTGATGATCGTATAAATAAATGGATAATAGAACCAGGAGATTTTGAAATATTGATTGGCAGTTCATCAAAAGATATAAGACTAAAACAAACACTCAACTATAATAATTAAGTTAAGATGCCCTCATTTATATTGTATTTACTTTTATATGTGTTTCTAATAAGCGATGAAACAGCTCAATTAGATAATCCATTAAACGACCCTGCTTTTCAAGCAGTTTGGAGCCATCTAGAAAAAAAAGATATACCAAAGCAATATGTAATTAATACGTTTTTGAATTCAGAAATAAAAGTTCACCCAAAGATTATTAAGTCATTTAATAACCCATATGAGAAAAAAGAATGGGAGCAATACAGAAAAATATTTATTACTGAAAACAGAATTAAAGGGGGGATAAATTTTTATAATGATAAAAAAGATTTAATTAATCAAGTATCAGATAGCCTTAATGTTGATAAATTTTTATTGGTTAGTCTTGTTGGGGTTGAAAGCAATTATGGAAAACATTACGGACAATATTCTGTTTTTAATGCCTTATATACATTGATTCATCAATTACCTAGAAAAAAGAAGTGGGCATCAAAAGAGCTATCGGAATTCATAGTTTTATGTTATGGAAATAAAACTGATCCACATTCAATCAAAGGGTCATATGCAGGCGCATTTGGTTTTGGTCAATTTATCCCATCAAGTTTTAATTTTTATGCGATAGATTTTGATGGAGATAATATTCGGCATCATGATAAATGGCCAGATGTGCTGGGGAGTATAGCTAATTATTTATTAAAGAACGGATATAAGTCTAATACAAATGATTATTCAAAAAACTCAAGTGCTTGGAAGTCAGTTTTTGCCTATAATAGATCAAATAATTATGTTGGGGTTATTATGGAATTAAGAGAAGAAATAAAAAAGGGAGTATTAAATAACAAATTATAGTTCAAGTTTTAATTCCATTTCTATTTTATTTCTAATTATTTTTACGATTATTTCATCACCATTATTTAATTCTGCCAACCTTGCCATATAATCATAAATGTTTCTTATTTTTTTTGCGTTTATTTCAATAATAACGTCACCTTTTTTCATTCCCGCTTTATCCGCAGGACCATTCTTTCTCGAGATTCCATCAATCTCCATACCAACCTTTTGGCTGCTATAAGAAGGAATTACGCCCATAGTGACATTAAATGAAGGAGATTGATTATTTGTATTATCCTGTGTGATCTCAGTAAACATAGGCTTCTCTTTATCAGTTGATAGATGAACAATTAAGTCATAAACAAAATTCAAAACCTCTTTTTCTCCTTGATAATCAATTTTATCCCAGTCATCAGATGGTTTATGATAATCTTGGTGCGCTCCGGTAAAGAAAAACAATACAGGAATATCTTCCCTATAAAAGCTTGCATGATCACTTCGTCCAAAATCCATTCCACTCATATTTTTATCAATTTTTAATTTATGATTTTGTTTTATACCATCAATAGTTTTGCTGAGTGAGTTTGCGCTTCCAACACCGCCAATAGTAATTGGCTTTTCATTTAATCTTCCAATCATGTCCATATTTATCATAATAATAGCTTGCTCTAAATCTTTTGTTGGGTTTTGTGAATAAAACTTAGACCCAAGCAGTCCTTTCTCCTCAGCGTCAAAGCATATAGCAATTATGCTTCTTCCTAACAACTTTTTATTCATTGCTAATTTATGAGTTAACTCAAGAATTCCGGCTGTTCCAGATGCATTATCATCTGCTCCATTATGTATTTGAAGTGAATCTGGGTTTAAAGAACCTGACATATATCCTCCATAACCCAAGTGATCATAATGTGCGCCAACAATTATATATTCTTTATTTAAAATTGGATCAGAACCTTCAATAAATCCAACGATATTAGTTGCTATTTTTTTTTCAAATTTTAAGTTTACACTTGCAGAGACTTTTCTATCTAATTCAAAAGAGGAAGAGGTTAGCTCTTGATCAATTATCGAAATCAAATTAGCTACAGATTTATCATTGTTATTAATTATATCATTAGCTATCTCATGCGTTATTTGAATTATTGGCAAACCAGCTGAAGAAGCGCTCTGTCTATATATTAATGGTTTTAGTTTTTCATTTTCTTTTTCAACGCGCGCAACAAATAATACTCCACCAGCACCATGATCTCGCGCAGCAATTACTTTATTATACAATTTTTTATGATAGCCGTATGGTGAGTGCGGACTATTGCCATCGGGTCCATCTAATAACATCAACACCCACTTATTTTTCACATTAACATTTATATAATCATTCCATGATAAACTGTCATTATTTATGTCAAATCCATAACCAACGAATACAACCTTTTCATCAATGCTTCCATTTCCTGACCATCCAATCGGCACAAAGTCTTTTTTTATTTTATATCGAGATTTTGAATTACGAACCCGTAATATATTTCTACCACCAAGGGATACATTGTTTATATATGAGAATGATTGTTGATATTTTTTTGTTCCTGCTAAAGCGACTCCCTGCGCCTCCCAATGGTTGCTTATGTATTTTATTGCTTTTTTTGAACCGGCAGAACCTGGGGAGCGCCCCTCCAGCTTATCTGAAGATAGGTATTTAATATGCTCTAGTATTTCAAATGTCATGATCTCTGCAGAACCTGGATCAATCTTTTCTTTGTTTGACTTGATAATGATCATTGCGCCACCAACCAATATCATTATAGTGATTACAATCTTTTTAATAAGTTCGCTCATTATTTATTTTACTATTTATATAATTAAATACTGATCTTAATAAATATTAGATTCTATATGATTAAGGTAAAAAATAAATTGTGATTATTACAGTAATTAATGTCTAAAAAACAATATGATGGGATTAGAATAAATGTTCAATCAGAATACATATCTGAGAGATCAAATCCATTAAAAAAAAGATTCTTTTTTGCATATCATATTGCCATACAAAATCAAGGAGATTTTCCAGCAAAGTTATTAAGTAGGTATTGGAATATTACAGACGCAGAAGGGAATGTAGAGGAGGTACGAGGACCTGGGGTAATTGGGCGACAGCCACGTTTGGAAAAAGGGGAGTCTTTCGATTATACCAGTTTCTGTCCATTGCGGACTGAATTTGGAGTAATGCATGGAAAGTTTCATATGATAAGAGACGATGGTCAAAAATTTGATGTTATAATCAAACCATTTAAATTAGCGGCTCCTTTTTCAGTAAATTAATTTTATGGTGCCAAATAAAACAAAAATACTTGCAACTATTGGACCAGCATGTTCAAACCAAACTATATTGAAAAAAATGGTTGATTTAGGGGTAAATGCTTTCCGAATTAATATGTCACACGGCTCTGTTGATGATAAAAAATCTCTTTTTAACCAATTAAAAAAACTGTCTTCAGATGAGGATCAGCACCCAACAATTCTTGCAGATTTAGCGGGACCAAAGATTAGGATAAAAAGCGTTAAAGATGGATTAATTCTAAATGAAAATGACAAAATAATTATTGCAAATGATAAGGATACAGATGAAGAAAAAATTATAGTTTCTTCTGGGTTCACATTTGGAAAAGTTTCAAAAGGTGCACGAATTTTAATTAATGACGGACGCGTCCAGCTTGAGGTACTAAAAAAGATCAACCCAAATTCAGTTCAAGTGAAAACGTTAATTGGAGGAAGTGTGGAAAAAGGGAAAGGGGTTAATTTCCCGGGTATAGCGCTTGATATGCCGCCCTTGACAGAACAAGATTACACAGATTTATCATTGGCAATTGAGGAAGAGGTGGATTGGATTGCTCTATCATTTGTTCGTTCTGCTAAAGATAAAGAAACTGTAGATTCAATATTAAAAGACAAAGGAGCTTCTATTCCCATTATTGCGAAAATTGAAAAATGGGAAGCCTTGGAGCATCTTGATAAAATAATAGATACTTTTGATGGAGTTATGGTAGCGCGCGGAGATTTAGGCGTAGAGATACCTCAGGAGCAGGTTCCATTAATACAGAAAAAAATTATTTCAATGGCCAACAAATCTGGTAAGCCTGTAATAATTGCGACTCAACTTTTAGAAACTATGGTTGAATCTCCGACACCAACTCGAGCTGAAATAAGCGATATCGCAAACGCAATTTTTGATGGTACCGATGCTTTATTGGTAACAGGGGAAACAGCGGTAGGAAAATTCCCTGATAAAGTAATAGAGGTTTTAAAAAAAGTTATAATTGAAACTGAAAACACTATCGATTATAGTAGTATATTGCAACCAATAGGGCACGAGCACCATACTGCCGATGCAATAAGTAACGCAACTTGTCAAATTGCAAACGATATGAATATTAATATTATTTTATCTCTAACTCATAGTGGTAGCACGGCTAGAATGATTGCAAGATATAAACCGTCTGCTAGCATCATTGCTTTAACCCCTGTGAAAAAAACATATCGGCAGCTATCAATTATATGGGGAGTGACACCTAAAATGATAAATGAATATTCAAAGTCAGATGATATTCCAAGTGTATCTGCAAAATTTATAGATGGTAATAATATATTGAATAAGGAAGATAAATATGTTGTTACTGGAGGCGTCCCAGTTGGGATAGCAGGAACAACAAACTTTGTGGTTGTTCAAAAAGCAAAATAATAAAAGTAGGAATATTATATGAAACACGTTTTTTTCTTTGGAGATGGTAAGGCTGATGGTGCAGCTCAAGATAAAAATATGCTTGGCGGAAAAGGAGCCAATCTTGCAGAAATGACAAATCTTAGCATACCGGTTCCTCCAGGCTTTACACTTACAACTAATTTATGTATGGACTACTTAGCTGATGGGGTTTATCCAAATGAGCTAGAGCAGGAAGTAAAAGAAGCAATTAAAAAAGTTGAAGCAATTATGAATCAAAATTTTGGAGATATGGAAAACCCGCTTTTAGTATCTATTAGGTCTGGCGCAAGACAGTCAATGCCTGGCATGATGGAAACAGTGCTGAATGTAGGTCTAACTGAAAAAACTATTCCTGGACTAATCAATAAAACTGACAACCCAAGATTTGTTTATGATGCTTACCGACGATTGATCACAATGTATTCTGATGTTGTTATGGAGAAATCAGAAGGGATAGAACCAAAGTCTGGGCAGGGGATACGTGAATTATTAGAAGAAATAATGGATAAAATGAAAACAGATCGAGGGGTTACAGATGACACAGAATTAACAGCTGATGATTTAAAAGCTCTATGCAACAAATTTAAAGCGAAGGTGAATGAAACTCTTGGGAGTGATTTCCCAGATGATCCATACGATCAGCTTTGGGGCGGCATATCAGCTGTTTTTAAATCATGGTCTGGTAAAAGGGCAATAAACTATCGTAGGATAGAAAACATACCAAATGAATGGGGAACTGCAGTTAACGTACAGACAATGGTATTTGGAAATATGGGAGATAATTCTGCAACCGGGGTTGCATTTACTAGAAATCCTGCAACGGGTGAAAATGTATTTTACGGAGAATGGCTTATGAATGCACAAGGAGAAGATGTGGTTGCTGGGATAAGAACACCATATCCTTTAAACAGCAGCACTAAAACAGCTGAAACGAACAAACTCCCCGGTTTAGATGAATCAATGCCAGAGGTTTATAATCAATTAGACTCTATAAGATTAAAACTAGAAAAACATTATCGTGATATGCAAGATATTGAGTTTACAATTCAAAATGGGAAATTGTGGATGCTGCAAACTAGAGTAGGTAAAAGAAATGGAGCAGCAGCTATCCGAATAGCTTGTGATATGAAATCAGAAAATCTTATTTCAAATGAGGAAGCCATTTTACGTGTATCACCAAATCAACTTGATGAGATTATGCATTCAATGATAGACCCTGCATCAGAAAAAGAAGGCGAACTATTGGCAAAAGGATTACCAGCTGGGCCTGGTGGGGGTGTCGGTCAAGTAGTGTTTTCAGCAGATATTGCTGAGGAATGGGCAAACAAAGGTCTAGATGTTATTTTAGTGCGCAATGAAACATCTCCTGAAGATGTTCATGGAATGCATGCAGCAAAAGCAATATTGACAGCCAAGGGAGGCATGACTTCACACGCAGCTCTAGTTGCTAGAGGATGGGGAAAGTGCTGTATAGTTGGTTGTTCTGCTTTACAAATAAATTATACGGATAATCAGATGCTTGTTAATGATGAAATGATAAAAGAAGGAGATTGGCTAACCTTAAATGGATCAACAGGAAAAATATATAAAGGGAAGCTAAACCTTATCGAACCAGATTTGAGTTCCAATAAGTTTTATGGGGTATTAATGGAAATGACCGATAGCGTAAAAAGACTTGGTATTAGGGCAAATGCAGAAAGCCCTGAAGATGCAAAACAGGCGCGAGATTTTGGAGCAAAAGGTATTGGTCTTTGCCGTACTGAACATATGTTTTTTGACCCTGAAAGGATTCTTGCTATTAGAGAAATGATTATAGCCACAGATCTTTCTAAGCGCCGAAATGCAATTATGAAACTATTACCATTCCAAAGAGAAGATTTTAAAGGAATTTTACAAGCAATGTCACCTCATCCTGTAACTATTCGATTGCTAGATCCCCCTCTTCACGAGTTTATGACTTTAAATGATAAGCAGAAAACAGAACTAGGAAATGAATTAAACATACCTTTAGAGGTGTTGGAAAACAGAATAAGAGGACTTGAAGAATTAAACCCAATGCTAGGACATCGAGGATGTCGTTTAGGCATTGCCTATCCAGAAATAACAGAAATGCAATCTCGTGCGATATTTGAAGCAACAGCAGAATTGATGAAAGAAAATGTAGAAGTGTCCCCTGAAGTAATGATTCCGTTAGTTGGTACATATAAGGAGTATGAACATCAGGAAGCGCTTGTTCGAAAAGTAGCAGAAGAAGTCAAGTCAGAATCTGGAGAAAATTTCTCCTATTTGGTTGGGACAATGATAGAACTACCTAGAGCGGCTCTTACAGCAGACGAAATTGCTGACAAAGCAGAGTTTTTTAGTTTTGGCACAAATGACTTAACACAAACAACTTATGGTTTTAGCCGGGATGACATAGGCGGGTTCCTACCTGAATACCTTGAAAGAGGAATTTTAGATCACGACCCATTTCAAAGCTTAGATCAAACTGGAGTTGGGCAGCTTGTAAAAATGGGTGTTGAAAAAGGGAGAGCAGTTCGAAATGATTTAAAAATTGGTATATGTGGAGAACATGGCGGGGATCCCGAAAGTATTAGTTTTTGCAATAAGACAGATTTAGACTATGTGAGCTGTTCCCCCTATCGGGTTCCAATCGCTAGGTTAGCAGCGGCACAAGCAGAATTACAAAAATAGAAAGATATAAAATGATAAAAAAATCGCAGATTATTTTTACTGTATTCATTTTATCTGTTTCAATAGATGCAAAAAATTTGCAACAACCCGAATTTGTACCAAACGAATTCATAATTAAGCTATCACCAGATACAAAAATTATTCTACCAAATTCTTTAACTACAGGAATAATAGAAATTGACATTATTTTATCAAAGATTTCTGTTCATGATATTAGTTCTGTGGCCCCTTTTAAAAAGAACCTAGACCCGCGACTTCCCGATATTAATCGGATATACAGAGTACGATATTCTGATAATGTTTCTCCAGATAAGATAGCAGAAAAATTTTACAATTTAAATAATGTCATTTATTCTGAGCCAAGATTTATCCAATATGAAACAAGAGTTCCAAATGATCCTTATTATTCTTCCCAATGGCATCTCTCTGTAATTGATGCAAGTCAAGCATGGAATAGAACCACTGGAGACACTAACGTGGTAATAGCAATTGTCGATGATGCTGTGGATTTAGATCATGAAGACTTGGCTGATAATATTTTTACAAACTGGGTTGAATACCATGGAACAGATGGGGTGGACGATGATTTTAATGGTTATGTCGATGATGTACATGGATGGGATTTTGCAGAAAACAATAATGATCCTAACCCAGCAATAGGAAGCCAAGATCATGGAACGCACGTTGCAGGCTGTGCCTCTGCTGTTACGGATAATGGTGTTGGAGTAGCAGCACCTGGATGGAAGTGTAAGATTTTACCATTAAAATTCTCAAATGATAATAATGGTTCTTTATCAGGGGATGCAGCAGCAGCAATTATATACGCTGCAAATATGGGGGCAGACTTAACAAACAATAGCTATGGTGGTGGAGGCTTTAGCAATTATTTTCGCGATGCATTTTTATATGCTTATGAATTAGGCACTTTATCCATTACGTCCGCAGGTAATAGCGATGCAGATGAGGCAAGTTATCCGGCCGCATACCCCACAGTGCTAAGCGTTGCATCAACAGCAACAGGAGATTATAAATCCGGCTTTTCAACGTATCATTTATCAGTAGATATTTCTTCTCCAGGATCTGGAATCCTCTCATCTGTCCCAGATAATGATTATGCATCATTTTCTGGAACCTCAATGGCTTCACCAGTTGCAGCTGGAGTAGCGGGATTGATCAAATCCGAGTTCCCAGATTTAACAGTTAGCGAATTAGCAATTAGACTTTCTGCAACAGCGGATAATATATATGATATTAACCCTGAGTATTTTTTGCTATTAGGGACTGGGCGTGTTAATGCCAATAATGCTGTATCCTATAATAGTAGCCAGTTTTCTACAATACCTGTGCGGATGGATCTAGCAAATTTCACAGCAAGTGATTTATTGCATGGTAACGGAGATTCATCGTTTGATCCAGGTGAAACAATCGATATGGATCTTTCTTTGTATAATTACTCGATTATGGGTTCTGACAATGTAAATGTATATTTAACAAGCAACGATTCTAGAATTAATATTATTGAGGGAGAAATACTAAATCTTAATGTTCTTCCAGAAGAAACTCTTAGCTTGGATCAAGCTTTTTCATTATCTATTAGCGACTCTGCGGATGTAGGGATATGTGTTTTTAATATTACAATTCAACAAGGAAGTCAAAACCTAAACTCTTTTGAGCTTTCAATTAATATTGGAAAAACACCCATACTGATTGTTGATGATGATGGTGGCGGGTCAACTGAAAAGTTTTATACAACAATATTGGACAGCATGAATATTCCTTATTCCTTATGGGATAGAATGAATGGTCCGTTATCTTATCAGATGGTACAAAACAGTCCAGTTTTAATTTGGTTTACTGAGTGGTCATTCCCAACCTTAGATTTTGAAGACCGTGAAGTCATTATGGAATATCTTGATAATGGAGGGAATTTATATTTGTCTGGTCAAGATTTGGGTTGGGAGTTAAATGAATACCCAGGAGATTCATCTCAAACCTCATTTTTCTATAATTATTTGCATGCTGATTGGGGAGGAGATGACGCCGGAGCTTCATCGGCGCAGGGTGTGCCAGGCAATTCTATATCTGATGGAATGAGCTTTGATATATATCAACCTGGATACCCATCTTCAAATCAGTATCCAGACTATTTTACACCTCATGATGATGCGGACTTGATATTCACATATAGCAATGAATTAAATATGGGTTTGAGTTATAAGGGTGATTATAGATTGGTATATACAGGAACAGGGCTCGAAACTTTTGGAAGTAATTCCAGCTCCACAGCTCCAAACGATGTAAATGAATCTCAAAGTGTATTTTTAGAAAGAACTCTTAATTATTTAAATTTTATTAATCACACACCATTATCTGATAATGAAGATTCAACATCAAGCATTTACTTTCATGTAAACATTTTTAATGATGGCTCTGGTTTCAGCAGCCCCTTTTTGTATTATAGATTGAATGGTGGTGAATTCAATATGGTAGAAATGCATGATACAACAGATGGATTTTATTATACTGTTTCCCCTCCAAATCAATCTGCATTAGTTGAGTATTATTTTTCTATCAACAATAATTATTATAACTGGACAAACCCAATCAATACAGATGAAGTATTTCGGTTTAGTATCGGTAGAGATATGATATTACCTGACGTACACGATCTAGCAAGCTTGCCTAGTCTCATTGATCGTTCAGGCATTGCAACAGTTTCTGTGTTGGCAACTGATAATATTGGAGTTGATAGCGTATCACTCTATTGGTATTACTCTTTTAACCCACAGCTGCTGCACATTACACCAATGAGTCTAAATGGTTATTTTTGGGAAGGAAATATTGAATGGGAGAATCTTTCTGGAAATGATAAAGTGTTTTATTTTGCTACGGCCAAAGATAGTTCGTTAAATGCCAACATTGGATATTCGGATACTTTAAATTTTCAAATCATTAATAAAACAATTCTTACTACGTGGGATGAAGAGATTGTTGGGCGGTGGGACACTGGACAGAATTGGGGATTATCTTTTGTGAATTCTGCAGTCAAATATGGCATGAACGATTCCCCTAGCATGAACTATGAAAATAATAAATCGGACTATCTAACCCTGATTGATCCATATGATTTATCGGATTACAATTCCGCATATTTGCAGTTCTGGACAGGTAGCTTTTTAAGGGATAATGATATTGGTACAATACAAATATCCGATGATGGAAGCATTTGGGAATCTATTTATTCAATATCAGGAATTAACTTTGTCGATACTGTAAAAATAGATGTTACAGAATATATTGATACTGGTGTTCATCTAAGATTTCATATTTCAACGGATGCTTCAGAAGTTGCAAGCGGATGGTATATCGATGATATTCATTTATTAGTAGATACTAGTTTAGTTATTTTATCAAATGATAAAGAAAACAATGTTCCAATTAATTTTAGCTTATCACAAAACTACCCTAACCCATTCAATCCAATAACATCAATTTCTTTTTCTACGCCAACAAAGCAAATGATTAGAATAGAAATTTTTGATTTACATGGTAGATTAATTAATACTATTTATGAAGGGATAGCTACCCCCGGAGAACATACAGTCCGCTGGGATGGAACGAACTCTTATCATAATTCTATTCCTAGTGGGGTATATTTTTATAGATTAACTTCTGAAAATTATTTTAAAACTAGGAAAATGTTGTTTTTGAAATAAGATTTTAATGAGAAGGATTAATCATTTTGGATAATTTAATTTTAGATAAGGCGATCAATTTATTAAAGGTTAATAAAGACAGCTGGTCAAACCTAACCATAGCTGAAAAGATACCTTTATTTCAATCTATAACAACAAAAACCGTTGAAGTTGCAAAAGATTGGGCAGACGCAGCCAATCAAGCAAAATCTATTTCTAAAGATTCACCCCTATCTGGTGAAGAGTGGACATCGGGACCATGGGCTCTTATCTATGGGGTAGAGAGTATGGTGGGGACTTTAAAAGCATTAGAAAGTGGAGAAAATCCCCCGATTGGAAAAATCAGATCTCGGCCAGATGGTCAATTAGTCGCCAACATTTTTCCTTACAATATCTACCATCGTTTATTATTAAGTGGAATTAAAGCAGAAGTGTGGATGCAAAAAAGCGTAAATGAAAACAACTTCAATGACCATATAGCACAAATCTATAAATCAAATTCACAGAATGGTCATGTATCATTGGTTTTAGGCGGTGGAAATGTATCATCCATTCCACCATTAGATGTTTTAGATAGATTATTTGCACACAAGTCGGTTTCTTTATTGAAAGTTCACCCTGTAAATAATTACCTAAAGGAAATTTTTGATAAGATTTTTGAGGATTTTATATCTGCAGGCTATGTTCAGATAGTATCTGGTGGCGCAGATGTTGGTAAATATTTATGTAATCATGAAGGAGTAGATCATATCCATATTACAGGTGGCGCTAAAACATATGATTCTATAGTGTTTGGCTCTGGCGAAGATGGAGTTGAAAGAAAGCAGAATGGCGAAAAGAAAATTAATAAATCAATCACAGCAGAGCTGGGGTGTGTGACGCCAATTATTGTTGTACCGGGGCCCTGGTCAAAAGGAGATATAAAATACCAAGCTGAGAATATTGCCACACAGAAACTTCACAATGCTAGCTTTAATTGTGTTGCGGGACAAGTATTGATTTTACCTGAAGAGTGGGATAAGTCAAAAGATTTACTTACAGAAGTAAAATCAACGATTTCAAAAACCACCGCAAGAGATGCATATTATCCAGGATCAAAAGATAGACATGAAAGCATTAAACAAAACTACGGCAACTGTGACCATCTAGATGAAAATGAAAAGCTTTCCAGATTATTGATTCCTGATTTAGACCATAAAAGTAATAATGAATATTTGTTTCAAAATGAAGTCTTTGTAGGCGCACTTGCTCAAACATCCTTACCGGGGATTAGTGCAAAAGAATATCTTATTAACACAATACAATTTTGTAATGAAAAGCTATGGGGTACGCTTGGAGCAAATATAATTATACATCCAAAAACAATTAAACAACTAGGTTCACATTGGGAAAATATAATTGCAGATCTTAAATATGGCTCAATTGGGGTAAATACCTGGTGCGCGCTAGCCTTTCTAACATCTGAATGCACTTGGGGTGCTTTCCCAGGACATTCAATTGAGGATATTCAAAGTGGAAATGGCGTAGTGCACAACACTCGATTATTTGATAGCCCTGAAAAGACAGTCGTTTATGCCCCCTTTTCCCCATTCCCAAGAAATTTGTTAAAAGGCGAGTTTCATATGTTTCCAAAACCGCCTTGGTTTGTAACAAACAAACAAGCCCATAATGTATCTCGGAGATTTACTTATTTTCAAGCAAAGCCAGGCCCGCTTCATTTGCCAGGCCTATTTTTTGATGCATTGCGCGGTTAAATTATTCAGATAATTGTTTTTTAGTTTTTTTATATAGATCTTCTTTAAGCATATCAAATGTTTCTCCTGGCATAGCAAAAAGGAAATATATATAATGGATCGTAGCAAGTATAAGAAACGTTCCATGCTCCCAGAGCTCCATGCGGTCACCAAACAAAATATCAAAAATACTAAAAGCAAAAAATATCCCCATAACTAATTTCATATTTAATCTATTCCAATCAGAATGAATTTTCCCCAAAACCAACACTAGCAGTAAAGAAACCCCCAATATTGATTCAATTGTTGCTATTGTATATAAAGAAAATATTGCTAACCATTTCGGTAAATTTATTCTTTTAAAATACCCAACCATTTTAGCGTCTCTATTAACACCGAACCAGCCATATGGTTCAACAGGTTGAATCTTGTATACTTGTTCTCCGTCCATATTATAAATAATAGATTTTGTTGCATAGGGATTAGGATTAGGGACAAATGTTCCGTTGAAAAATTTATCCATACCATTTAATAACCAGAAAACCCCCCAAAACAGTAGTAAAATTGTATAAAATGATATTTTATAATTTAGATATTTAACAATGTCCATTTATCTAGGATTATTTCTATTAAGCATTATTATATAGTGATTTTACCCAATCTACATCTTCTTTTGATAAAACCCCACCTAATGTAGTCGCTATTATTACTTGTTGAATGTTTCGTTGACCAAGAAGGACGCATCCTGAAGGAGAGTCAAACAACAGTGAATCAATAATGCCTCTCATAACTGGATGTGGGTGATCAGAAAACCTATCTTCTAAAAGAGTTTTATTTTCCTGCATTTTTCTTATTATTGTATCATCATTAAAGTCGCTTATATTAGATCGAAAATCACCATCACCAAATTGTACAGGTTCATTATATTTCCCTGTTAATAAACCATGCTTAATAGGTGAGAAAAAACACACCCCTGCATTATTTTTATCTATCCATTTCTTTAATCCAGATGATATATAATTATCATCCATAACGTTACGATACGGTTGAACAACGTCAGGGTTAACCTTGTCTATATATTTCATTATTTTAAATAAATCCCAATCAGATAAACCAAGAAACCTAGTTTTACCTTCTTCTTGGAAACGACGAATTGTTTCAATTGCATCATCGAAGTATTCACCATTTTTTCCAAAATTACAGTGGTGTAAGTATAAAAGATCTACACAGTCGGTCTGTAAATTAATCAAAGATTTTTCCATTTGTTTTCTCATATGCGCTGGATGATAGTAATGTTCATAGCTTCCTATATCCCACCCTACTTTTGTTGCTACAAAAATTTCATTTCTAGGTATTTTACCCCAAAGAGATCCAATAATTTTTTCTGATCTTCCATCCCCGTATACATCTGCAGTATCCCAGTGATTAATTCCAGATTGGTAACAATGCTTAAGAGCATTAATCGAATCATTTTCTTGTTGACCCTCCCATCCAACAGGTATTTTGCCCTGTTTATTTGATCCGCCATAAGACCATGTTCCAAGGCTGATTATAGATACCTCTTGTCCTGTTTCACCCAATAAAATTTTTCTCATAATGATTTTCCTTAATTATATTTATGATTATAAAATTATAACTAAGATATTTAATAAAGTTATTTTTATTATATTGGAATTATTATGTATTTGTTATTACAATTTCATAACTATAAAAAATTTATATTTTGTTAACTACAATTGATATTGGCCATAAAAACTTTGCTCTTGATAAAGCAATGTCTGTTTTAGAAGCGGAAGTAAGTATCCTTATTTTTCAAGGAAAATCAAGAGCAATTAAAATTATTCATGGTCATGGAACGGGGGCGTTAAAAAACGCAGTTCGCGAATGGTCAATAGAACAAAAAGGACGCTTTAAGGCTGTAATTTTTGGTGAGAATTATGATATGTTTGATAAAGAGTCTATGGATATGAGATCTGATTGCGGATTGCCAGATGATAAAGATTTTGGCCGAAGAAATAGTGCAATTACTTATATTTGGTTAAGGTAAAATTGACGTTTATAGAAAGATAAATAATCTTTTGGTTATAGATAATAAAAAATACGACTACTTATTTAGCAATCTCAAAGAACAGGCTGTTGAGGGAATATATATTTTTGGGAAGAATGATAAGTATAAAATTGATCAGAAATATTCTTTAATCACAAATCTTGAGAATAAAATTTGGTCAGACTTATATATTAGGTTAGAATTATCATTAGATCAATATGCATCAAAGGAATATTTACTAGGAATAAAATCTCTACCAATCCCTCGGGATCGCTTTCCTGATTTTAATTCTATCTCACCAATTATTGAGAATTCAACTGGGTGGACTTTGTTTCCAGTCGCAGGGTTCTTAGATGAAGAATTATTTTTTGAAGTAAATGCTAAACGAAAATTTCCCGTAACAGACATTATTAGAAAATCTCCTCGATTTGATAAAAAATATCATAACCGGGACATACAAAACGATCAAGGTTATACACCAGAACCAGATATTTTTCATGATATTCAAGGACATACACCTTTTTTAATGAATAAAGAATATGCAGACTTTTTAGCAGATGTAGGTAGCCTAGGTCATGAGATAATTATTGATAAAAGAAAACTTGGGTCTGAATTAGTAGCACATAACTTGAAACGATTACAGAATTTTGCATGGTGGACGTATGAATTCGGCGTTGTTAAAAACAGCGGAGATACTGATAATTATCGTAGAATCAAAAACGATATAGATTATGAAATTTATGGTGCGGGTATAATATCATCTTTTAATGAAACAAATAATGTTATTCAATGTGCGAAAGGAGAGTCCAAAAGGTCAAAGTTTATACCTTTTGATATGGAAGAAATAATTATGACCAGATATGATTTTAGCAATATTCAAGATAGATACTATGCTATAGATTCCATGGATGATTTATATGAAACATATTATGATAACAAAAACCTGTTCTTTTATGAAGGATAATTTCAGTTTTTCAAAAATACCTGTTTTTTTTCTCAGCGCATTATCTTTCCTTATATTATTATATAGTTGCGCCCCATCTAAGCCAAGCCTGAAAAAACTATCTTTTACTGAACCAGAAAAAGTTGTATCAAAACAAGACTCCTTGCTTGCGTTAAGTAAAGAAAGACGCCCTGAGTTTGTATCCATCCTATCAACGGCTCACATCAATATTGCAAGAAAATCAGAAAGTTCTGGCGATAGAAAAACTGCTTTAAAAGAGTATAAAAAAGTTTTGGCTATCGATCCAAAAAATAAAACTGCTCGCTATGAACTACTAGTTCTTGAGGGGCTGTCATTATACAAAAAAGGAAGTAAAACAGCTCTATGGGATGCAATAGAGATTTTTTCAAAAGCATCAATGGTTAATCAAGAAGATGGTGTTGCAAGTTATTGGATAGCTAAATCTTATGAGAAAAAAGATAACAATGATTATGATTTAATTATCGAAGCCTATGAAGATTCATTAAATAAAATACTGCCTGAAAAATTGCGTTTGGACGCACAAGGTTCAAAAGAGGCAGCTTATAAGAAGAAAAAGACCTTTAATAGTTTCTGGAAATAATTAATAATGTTGATATTTAGACTTTCATTAACACTATTTTTATTAATTATACGAAATATTATTTTAATCAATTAATTAACATCTTCTATTGATAGCATGGGTTTACTGTAATATATTTACCTTCGGTGGGAATCAATTATTGGGTAGAAAAAAGCATGATTAAGACATAACTATGTTATGATTGCTTTTATTAATTAAAACCGAGGAATATTGGCATGACAATCCACAGACCAAAAAATAGCATTCTTCTAGCTGCATCTTATCTCTTAATCTTTGGCTTTATTGAGGCTAAAGATTATGATATTTCCGGGCAAGTATTTGATAGCAATGGAGACAAAGCCGGAAAAGTAACTGTTATATTATTAGACAATAGTGAACTTGAAGTGCAGAGCACTAAAGCAAAGGGGAGTGGAAAATTCAAATTCAAAAAAGTTTTATCTGGCGAATACTTTGTCCGCGTAGATGGAGGGGAGCTTGGGAAAGCGAATGTCCCTGTCACTGTTAGTGAAGATGACATTAAAGATCTGCAAGTTGAATTAAAGCAAACTGCCCCAGCTAATGTAGTAAAAGAAGAAGCTCCACCTGATGCGCCAAAGAAAAAATCTAGTGTAGCCGCAGTAGCACCCCCAATTAACGATGGTCCTTTGGTGCCTGAATCTGCTGCAGAAGAAGAGCCTGCAGATGCTGGTTCAACCTACATCATGAATGAACTCAGTTTTGAAATAAAAAAACTTTCTGCAGAAGTGAAGCATCTTAGTTCAGAGCTAGAAAATTTAAAGTCATTAAGCAAAATGTGGGTAAACCCATTAGCCATTTATTCAAAAGAGATTATTATGAAAAACGGGAGCACGGTTTTTGGAAAAATTGTTTATCAAGATGAATCGGAGCTTAAAGTGGAAACTCTAGTAGGGTATCTTATTATTAAGCGTGATAATGTTGTACGCGTGATAGATAATGTTATAACAGAAGACACCCAAGAGTATGTCCCCGAACAAGTCCGTGATAGCTATTCTCCCCCTCCAATGCCGCGCTTATCTGAACCAAAATACACTTCTGCTGATCCGTTGAATAGAAGCGCAGGTAGAAAGTATGCAGCTAACTGCGTTTTAGTTGGAAATATAACAGAAAAAAAAGATAATCAAGGAAACACAATATTCACTGGAGAAGTGAAAAATATTGGAGGACGTCGTGCAGATTTTGTAAAAATGGATTTTGTTTTTCGTAAAAATTGGAGCGGAGAAACAAAAACACTTACAACCTTTGCAAGGGGTACTTACCATACATTTGATTCCGGAATTACAACAGATGCAACTCTTCTCCCAGGTTCTGTAGGTGCTTTTGAATTATATGTTCCACATGCATTTGGTTCATTTATAGGATACTCATATGTTATAGATTGGGAGGAATACGAATAACAGTGATTTTCTTTCGAACACTAATTATTTTATTTTTATTTAATTCTGTTTCAGCGCAATCAAACGCTACAATTTCAGAGGTATTTTTTCTTGATTTGGGGATAGTGATTGAACCTTCTACGGGTGAAGAAGAATATAATAGAGTAGTTGAATCCCCAAGCGAAGAAATTAATTTTCAAGTAAAGAAGGCAAAGAGTGGAGCAATTTATATGGCCGCATCTTCAGAAATGTTAGCTAGCCTTGAACGGATAAATAATCGAATTGCAAAATTAGAAAGTTCATTCCAGGAAAAACTGTTTAATTTACAGCAAGAAAATGAATTGCTAAAAAATATGATCACCGATATCAACAAAAGACCAAATATGGTAAATGAAGTAGTAAGCAAACTTGAAGTTGAGCCAGCAGTTTCTTTGGTAACGCCAATAAAGGATCAAGCAAAACCTCTTTTGACTTTAAAATCAAATAATAAGAAGCAACCTGAAAAATTAGTTGAAGAATTTAATAGTAAAGACTACATGGCAGGTGTCTTTGCTTACCAACAGGATAATTTTCAGTTAGCAATACAGTATTTCGCAAATTTACATTTAATAAATGCAGATAAAAACGTATCAGACAATGTTGCCTATTGGATGGCCGACTCTTATCAGCAACTTGGCGATGTTGATAACGCAATGATCTATCTTGATATGGTTATCGAAAAGAACAATTCAGAACATATTGATGATGCCTTAATTAAAAAAGGATTGTTGCATCGAAAAAGAGGAGAAAAAGATCAGTCTTTAGTTGTTTTTAATAAATTGGTAAATAACTATCCAAAAAGTGAATATGTTAAGCTTGCCCGGATGGAAATTAAGCGTGCGGAAATATATCAATGATAAGAGCAATATTTTTATTTAGTATCTTACTATTTAATCTATTTGATGCATCCTTTGCAGCAACTAGAGTGGCATATACTCGACCAGGTGTTATGATGAAAATACCATTTAGTACAGTTGGTAGATCCCCCTATTTATTTAGAACTGGGTTTGGAACAGAATTCCATAATCTTAGCCCATTTAATAGCACAGCTGGGATTTTCTTCGATATGGAAGTTGGAAAAAACTTTTCAGTTGGCTTTTCTTCTGTACAGACTGCAGATACAACTAATCTAGCCAATCTAGATGTATCTACATATACCCCTCCCGTTGAGTTTGGTTTTCATTTACAACAAAGGGTTTATACTTATAATGATATAAGTGTATCTATTGGATTACAAGATATAGTATTTAAAAATTCGGAAAGTGAAAGCGGCTTAAGTTTGTCGCCGAAACAGTTGTCATTTTTTGCTGTTGTTAGTAGCGCAAAAAGTTTGGGATCATATAATTTACAGACTTTTCTAGGTTTTGGTACTGGGGGATTTGGCTCACAAGATTCTCTTCCAGCTACTGATTCCACAGGTACTCCTGCTGGAGTATTTGCAGGTTTTCATTTAAATACCCCATTCTTTAACAAATGGGGCGGTTTGGATTTTGTGGGTGAATTTGATGGTATAGGAATCAATGTGGGACTCCGCATCCCCCTTACCTCGGATTATCGCCTAAACATTGGGTTCACCCACATAGATAAACTGCCAAGCTGGAAGCTTCGTTATTGGCCAGGTCATCCAGCTTTAACCATTGGATTTGATATGGCTGTTCCAAGAAGAGCTAGGCGTGTGCTTGGAGATATATCAGGACCCGCTCCACTATTATCAGATGGAGATATGCCAGTTTTTGATGATGAATTTTCTGATCAGTTTGATTCCACTTTAGCAATGGCAAGTTTTGTAGTTAGTTCTCTTCGAGATTCCGTAGTTATGGTAAATAATGAAATGAGAAATTTAATGGTAAGGCTGTCCGCAATGGAGCAGCGTTCAAATTTTCTTGAAGATTCTCTAGCTTCATTAAAACTATCAAGTAATGTTGGTGAAAAAAATATGAATGAAGCTATGAGGCATCTTTCTAGATCTCTTAGATATTTTTATGGAGGAGATTATAGAGCATCACTGCAGGAAGTTGAAACAGCACTAGATTTAAACCCAAATCTTGCTCTTGCGTACGCCAGAAGAGGTTCTATATACTATAAGCTTGGGGATGTGCAAAGAGCAACCATTAATTGGAACCTTGCCTTAAGAATGGACCCTGAGTATGATGATGTGCGTAATATTTTAAAAGCATTACATGAAAATAGATTAAAAACAACAAGTTTTGTTAGGGAGTAGATTTCTATGGATATTGCAACCTTAGTAGGTATTGTTTTAGGACTTGGAGCTATTGCTGGTAGTATATTTTTAGCTGCAGCTGAAGCTGGTGCTAGTACGGGCGGCTTTATTTCTGGTCCAAGTTTTGCAATTGTATTTGGAGGGATGCTTGCATCTATATCTGTAGCCTTCCCTCTTTCGGATGTATTAAAATTAGGTGCTGCAATGGGCGCAGTATTAAAGGGAGGCGAGATAAAACTAGGAGAACTTGTTGATGAGGCTGTTGAAGCTGCAGACGTTGGTAGAAAAGGCGCAGCAGATTTGGAAAAGCACGTTGATGCAATTAAAAATTTTTTTTTCCGCGATGGAGTGCAAATGGTAGTTGATGGATATTCATTAGAAGAATTGACAGAAATATTAGAAACCAGAATAGAGTACAGAGAAATAAGGGAGAAAACACAAGCCGACCTGTTTAAATCAATGGGTGTTATGTCTCCTGCCTGGGGAATGGTTGGAACATTAATTGGTTTAGTTATTATGTTATCAGGCTTTGGCGGTGAAGGTGGCGCGGATTCTTTGGGCCCCGGGATGTCAGCAGCATTAATAACCACATTTTATGGTGCTGTTTTTGCTAACCTATTTTTCTTACCTATGGCGGATAAAATAAATGTTAGAATTTCAGCGAATACAACACTTCAGTCTTTGTTGGTGGAGGCTTCTCGGTTGATACATCAGAAAAAACATCCCCTAATTGTGAGGGAAAAACTCAATTCATTCATACCGCCCGCAGAATGGAAAAAAGAAGGTGAATAACAATTAATGGCTAAATCACCAGGAGAAAAAAAAGCCTTTAAAGCTGGTATCGTAAAAGGGATGAGCCTTGTTGATGAGGGTTTGCCGGGGTGGTTTGGTACATTTGCAGATATGATGACGCTTCTTTTTGCTTTTTTTGTTCTTTTGGCTGCATTATCTACAATGGATCCAGTAAAAATAATGGAAATGGCAAATTCTACAGGCAAATCTTTGGGTAGTAAAATTAAAAAAGAAGGAGCTGCAGAATTAGAGGGAAAGTTTGAAAAAAAAGCTACAAAGTTATCAGAAGTAAAAGCATCGTTAGATGAAATGGTAGAAAAAATTGAAGCTGAAATGAAGGATAGCAAGGGAGACCCACCAGTAGAAGTCACCACTAGTTCTAAAGGCGTTACATTAGAGATTAGCGGTGATTTTAGTTTCGGATCTGGAAGCGCTGGAATAAGTCCGGGTCTAAAGAAGTTATTATCAGAAAAAATAGTACCTGAGATTAAGAACTCAATTTTTCAAATTGAAATTGCAGGGCACACAGATAGCGACGCATTGCCCAAAGCATATCAAAAACGATTTCCATCAAATTGGGAGTTATCTACGGCGCGTGGATCGGCAGTGGTAAGAAATGTTATTGATCAGGGAGTAAACCCGACCCGGTTGGTTGCTGCGGGATATGCTGATTGGATTCCAAGGGGTCAAGCGCAAAATCTAACACAGAAAGTAGATAGAAATACTGTTTTGGAATTGAATGATACACCGGAAAAAAAAGGTAGGAATAGAAGAATAGAAATCACATTTTTAAAACCTTCACATCACACAACAAGCTATGTGGAAAATGATGGTTGATTATTATGAGTATATTAAGAATTATAAAAGGAGAACAATATGAAGAGAGGACATAAAATATATCCTTTCATTTGGTTTTTTGTTTTAGGCCTAAGCTTATTATTAGGTCAACAAAGCTCATCCTATTTAACGCAAAAGCTGATGGTAGAAAGTGATCTACGATCTAGAATAGCTAGTGCATTATCTAAGATTATTGATGATCAAAAATATGTAATTGATGTTGATGTTAATATTGAGGTTACTGGTGAAAAAGAAGAACAAATTACAATTATCCCTAGCGATAGGCCGATTTATGATGAAGCATCAGCCTTAGAAGAGCTGACGACTATAATAGGAGAAGCCGCTCCGAAAGGTGGCTCAGATCCAGAATCTGAATTTTCTAGCATGGGATTACCTATACCAGGATTTGATTTTGAAGTAGAAGCAGAACCGCAGGTTGCTCAAGAGAATTCTAATGAAGGGCAGCGGGGCCCAGGAATGGTTGTGCCAATACAAGAGCCTGGAAATACTACCGAGAGAGTTCAATCTAAAACCTTAACAAAAAGAGTGCCGGCTATAGCTGCAGTAAAGCGCTTACAAATTAGTATTATTCTTCAAGAAGGTGCCGCCCCAGAATTAATTGAAAATATTCGCCAAGTCGTGATGGTGGCTTCTAGGTTCGATCGCACTAGAGGCGATGTCCTTAGTATTATGACAGCATCTTTTAAAGAAAGAAGAGATGAAAAAAGCGCTGAACAAGTTCTACTAAAAAATATTGCAGATAAACTAGAAATGCTCCAATCCGGTGAAGGAGATGATGCCTTAACGAAATCCATTGAGAAGGAAATCAGCGGTCCATTATTAGATTTAAAAGAACAATTGAATAATTTAGAGAGAAGAGGTGCGGCAGATAAATTTGAGTATGAAAGAAAAACAGCTTTATTAAGGGACTCGTTACAATTGCGAGCACTGAAAGAAGAAATAACTTCACTAAAGAATGAATTGTCATATGCCAATGATGCTCGTGTTGATTCCCAATTAACAAATAGAATCGCAACGCTTGATTCTATGCAAATGGGACTTGGGCAAGAAATAAAAGATGTTGAAAGTTCATCTGCATTGATAATATTGGTTTCTATTTTAGGGGCACTTGTTGTTGTGTTGCTGGTATTAGTTGTTATTTTGCTATTAAAGAAAAAACAAGGTCCACAACAGCCTCAAATGCCAATGCCATGGCCATATCCACCACCACCATTACGTAGAAAAAAAAAGCGTAAAAGTGCGCCAGTAGCAAATAATGAGGCACAAGATGACCCTGATGTTATCAGGGGTGAAATTGGTGAAATGAGACAGTCTGTAGTTTCAATGAGCGTTGGGCAGCCAAAAACTGCTACCCGTATTGTTAAAGAATGGTTAGAGGATGATGTTGTTCCGGAACCGGAACCTCCTCCTGAGGAACCAGAAGAAGATTCTGATAAAAAGAAGAAAAAGAAGAAATAAAGAGGTCATTATATGATCACTGATATAAAAAGATTATCTGGTCTACAAAAAGTAGCGATATTGTTTAATATTCTTGGTGAAGGTTTATCAATAACTTTGTTAAAAGAATTAACAAAGACTGATATAAGAAAAATCCGATCCGTTGCCCGCGATATGGATAGCGTATCGTTTAAAGTAAAAAAGCAGGTAATTGAACAATTCTATTATAGCTTTGTAAGCGAAAAGTTTCAATCTGAAGAGGGCGCAGAGGATGAACCAAAGAAGCCGTTCGCTTTTTTACAGGAGTTAACTGATGAGCAATTAATATCAATGGTTTTGCCAGAGGATACAAGAGTAAAAGCGATTGTTATGGCCCAGGTAGATACAGAGAAACGAGCAAAAGTTTTAGATCGACTTGGTCCAGAAGAAAAAGGTAGAGTGTTGATTGAAATGGGGACGTTGGATGAAGTGCCCCTGGAGGCGGTAGTTAGTATAGCATCAGAATTACAGGAAAAATCCCACTTTTTACCCAAAACTGTTGATTTTTCAAGAGGAGGAGGTAAAGATGTTGCTGATATTCTGGGAGATATGGACCCTGAGGATGAATCAAAATATTTAGAAGCAATATCAAGAGAGGCCCCAGCTTTGGCAGAAGAAATAAAAAAATACCACCTTAAATGGGATGATATTTTTGAATTTTTCCCTGATAATATTATACGAGATCTTATGAATTCAGTAGAACTTGACCTTATTGCAATGTCAATGAAGGGGATGGATGAAGAAGTTGTAACAAGAGTTAAAAGCAATCTTCCTCAGAAAAAACAAGCTATGTATGAGCCTGTAGAAGGAGCAGTTTCAAAAAGAGAAGTAGATAATGCAAGAAAAGGGATTGTTCAAGCGGCAAAGCAGATGGAAAAAGATGGTGCTTTTAAATTAGAAGATTTTATAGGCGGTGGAGAGATGGTTGAGTAATTGAGAAAGGACATTTCATATAAAACCCCCGATAAGGGGGTTTTTTTTTATTTAATTTCAAACTAATTAAGAATATTATTTTTGAATGAAAAACAAGATTATAGAATTAATACTAAAAAAGCCATCATCATATAAAAATAGATTAATCGGTGTAGAAATTGAAGATATTGTTTATACAGATAATTGCAATAGAATCTCTGTAAATCCATCTAAAGACTATTCCGCATCTGATTTATTAAATGATTTAATCAAAAATAAAGATAATAATAATGAAACATATGATTATTCTATAGAACCTGGCGGTCAAATTGAATGGTCATCAACGCCACATCTGTCATTGCATGATATTCAAAAGGAGCATAAAAGACATTTGGAAAGTTTCAGAAGCTTGTTGTTTGATAATAATTTGTTTTCAATTGATTATACAGTTGATCCTATTTATTCTCCATCTACTGTTGAATTAATAGATAGCCCTAAATATATATTAATGAACAATTTATTTGAAAAAACAGGTTCTCATGGAAATTGGATGATGAGAAACACAGCAAGTATTCAAATAAATGTGGATATCCTTTCTAAAGAAGATGGTGAACAAATGGCATTTCTATCTGATTGTATAAGCCCATTTGCTTCTTTGTTATTTGCTAACGCCCCATTTATTAAATCTGATCCAGCGGGTGAAAAGAATTATAGGCATATAATTTGGTCTAACACCGATAAGAACAGGTGCGGTTATTTATTTGATCATGGTATTATTTCTAGCGAAAATCTCATTGAAAAATTTTCAGATATAGTTTTAAATGCACCATCCATATTTTCTATAGATAGAAATGATAATGTAAAACCATTTATGGGGAACATAAATAAGTGGCTCAATTTATCATATGATAATAATGAACTAAGTGATCAAATTATTAATGTTGCCCTTCATCAGATATTTACACATGTTAGATTTAAGCAAGGAATTATAGAACTCCGCTGTGCTGACCGCCCTCCTGCTGGCTATGAGTTTGCACCAACAGCGTTTTGGGTGGGTATATTGACTGATGGTGTAATAAGAGATAAATTGATGGAATTATTTTTATCATGGAAACCTATTGATAGAGAACTTTCAATTAAGAATGCTGATATTATAAACCTAGAAAAAATTGGACCGCAGAATACCAGCATGCATGATTGGATTAATTATTTTTCTGAATTAGCATTAGAAGGATTATCCAACAGGTGCCATCAATTATCTATTAGCAATGAAGAAGATTTATTGATACCCTATTTAGAATTATTCCGAAATAAAGGTGTACCAGGATTATTTCGTCAGAATGAATATATAAATAGCAAAAAACCCCTAAAAGAGTTTATAAGTAAGCCTTTTTGAAGAAACCAATTATAGGTATAAACCCGTATTATTATGAGCACAATGGAGCCATGTGGAATGCAACAAAAGAATATTATTATCAGTCAATATGGAATGCTGGTGGAATAGCTTTTACTCTTAATTATCCCAAAGATAATAGTTCAATAGTTGAATTTGCAGATATTATAGATGCTTTGCTTCTTGTCGGGGGGCCTGACATACCGAATAAATTATACAATGGGAAATCTCCTGAATTACTTGACTCAGATGTCATGTCAAATGAACGTGAAATATTTGATAGGAATATTTTTTCAGAAATGTACAAGCTAAATAAACCTATTTTAGCTATTTGTGTCGGTATGCAACATATTAATATCATAAGAGGAGGAACTTTGTTTGAAGATTTAAATAAACAATTAGCAGGATCTATCAATCATGGAAAGTTTAATGGAGACTGGTCAAAGCATTCTGTTGATATTGATCAGAGCTCTATACTAAGTAAAATTATTAATGATGATAAAATTGAAGTAGCAAGCACTCACCATCAAGGCATAAGAGACCTAGGAAGTGATTTAATACCAATAGCTTGGTCAGATGATGGATTAATAGAAGCAATTGAAGACTCTAAAGTTCCAAACTCTTTTATAGCAGTGCAATGGCATCCTGAGCTAATGCCAAATAATATTAATCAAAAAAAGTTATTTAGTTGGTTGATTTCCGAAGCTAAAAATAGATCTTAGTACATCAAACCGTAACCAACTCTTCTATTATCACCAACCGCTTCATTTTTTGTCACTGCATTAACCCCACCAAAAAATAATTTTTTTCATCCCATTAATTAATTTTTGACCATTTAAAATCAAAGTCCTTATAATCAAACCCCTTTTTCACAGTGAATAATTTTTCCATCCAAATGTAATCTAGGAGAATTTATAGAATTTTTAAGATCCATTTGATTTATGTAATTATTAATTTCTAACAAAGATATTCTATATTATTTATATGATGTACCATGATAAAAATTATTTCTATATACTTACGATAATAATTAATTTCCTCTAAGGTTTTACAGCCAACTTATTATTATGGATTCTAATTCTTTATTTAATACACAGCGTTCGGATAGATGGTGGTTCGAGCCATTATGGACGGCCATCGGATTCCTTTGTTTTGCTATATATACAACATGGGCAGGGTTACAGGGAAATTATTATTGGTGGTCTGCCGGAGTTGAAGGTTTTGGTGGTTATTTATCACCCTTTTATTCTCCACTAATATTTATTAATCCAATAGCTAGTGGGGCCGCCCCTATGGATCATAGCTGGTTTGGTTCTTGGCCCGAATGGTGGCCTAATCTTATACCCGCTTCTCCAGCAATATTAATTCTTGCTGGTCCATTATCTTTTAGAATGACTTGTTATTATTATAGAAAATTTTATTATAGAGCTTATTTTATGAGCCCCCCTGGATGTTCTGTAAAAGGTATCAGAAATAAAAAATATAAAGGGGAAACAGCATTACTTATTTTCCAAAATCTGCACCGGTTTACCCTTTATATAGCTATAGGTATTATATTTATTTTGAGCTATGATGCAATTTTATCGTTTTTTCAAGGAGGAAAATTTGGCGTTGGTGTTGGATCTATTATTTTAACAATTAATCCAATTTTATTGATTGGATATACATTCGGTTGCCATGCATTTAGACATTTAATCGGCGGGCAAAAAGATTGTTTTACATGCCCAAATGGAAAACCAACATTTCGCTATCGTGTTTGGAAAAGAGCTAGCTGGTTAAATGGTCATCATATGATGTGGGCATGGATAAGCATGATATGGGTTGCTTTTACTGATATTTACGTCAGAATGGTTTCTAGTGGTTACTGGATAGATATGAATACTTGGAATAATTAGTGAATATATCCGAAATCAAAACTGTAGAACATGATGTTATTGTGCTTGGAGCCGGAGGTGCAGGTCTGCGTGCTGCTATAGAATGTTCTATGCAAGGTCTGAGCACTGGTCTTGTTTGCAAATCATTATTGGGCAAAGCACATACAGTTATGGCTGAAGGAGGAGTTGCGGCTTCACTGGGAAATGTTGATAATCGAGATCATTGGAAAGTCCATTTTAGAGACACAATGCGTGGGGGAAAATTCTTAAATAACTGGAGAATGGCCGAACTTCATGCACGCGAAGCTCCAGCGCGAGTAAGAGAACTTGAAGAATGGGGAGCAGTTTTTGACCGCACAAAATCAGGATTAATTAATCAAAGAAACTTTGGGGGACACCGTTACCCAAGGCTTGCACATGTAGGGGATAGAACTGGCTTAGAAATAATACGCACACTTCAAGATCATGGAATTCATCAAGGCATTGATATATATCAGGAATGTACTGGGTTAGACTTAATTAAAGATGGTGATCGCATTAGTGGAATGGTTGGGATGTGGCGTGATAATGGCGAATTTATAATATTTAAATGTCGTGCTGTAATTATGGCGACTGGAGGAGGAGGGAAAGCCTGGAAAATCACATCCAACTCATGGGAATATACAGGAGATGGATACGGAATGGCTTATGAAGCTGGTGCTGAATTAATGGATATGGAGTTTACCCAATTTCATCCAACCGGAATGGTGTGGCCACCATCGGTGAGAGGGACACTAGTAACAGAAGGTGTGCGTGGTGAGGGCGGAATATTGACTAATAGTGAAAATAAAAGATTTATGTATGATAATATTCCAGATCGCTTTGCAGCCGAGACCGCTGACTCAGAGGAAGAAGCCAATCGTTGGTTGGCAGGTGATAAAGATGCGAGAAGACCTCCAGAACTTTTAACCAGAGATGTTGTTGCACGCGCAATACGCAAAGAGGTAAAAGCAGGAAGAGGTTCTCCTCATGGCGGTGCTTACTTAGATATTGCCAGCCGCAGAAACGCCGAAGATATTAAGCGCAAGTTACCTTCTATGTATCATCAATTTAAAGTATTGGCTGAGCTAGATATTACAAATGAACCAATGGAGGTTGGCCCAACATTACATTATTTTATGGGCGGCGTCAAAGTAGATGCTGACACCCAAATGACGCGAGTTCCTGGTTTGTTTGCGTGTGGAGAGTGTGCAGCTGGGGTACACGGCGCCAATAGATTAGGAGGTAATTCACTTTCTGATTTACTAGTATGTGGTAAACTTGCTGGTTCAGGTGCGGTTAATTATATCAAATCAATAAATAGTAATCTCAACCTAAACAATGATGTTGTTAAAAAAATTATACGTTCTGCAACAGATATTCTAAATCGCGAAAAAGGTGAAAATCCATATTTAATCCATGAAGATCTGCAAGATTTAATGCAAAATAATGTTGGAATTGTACGGACAGATGAGCTTTTATCTGAAGGACTAGATGGTCTTTCCAGTTTATGGAATAAATTTAATAATGTTAAGGCTGATGGCGCGAGCCAATTCAATCCAGGCTGGCATCAAGCCATTTCCCTGAGAAACTTACTTGTGACAGCAGAATCTGTAGCTCGAGCAGCAAAAATGAGAGAAGAAAGCCGAGGAGCACATACCCGCGTTGATTTTGAAGGGGAGCGCGATGAATGGCTTCAATATAATGTTGTTATTAGCAAGTCTAATGAAGGCGAGATGATCGCTGATAAGGTTATGCGAGATGAACCCGATCCAGAGTTAAAAAGAATTGCTGAGCTCAGTATTGAAGAATTAGAAAATGAAGTATTGCTTGAAAAAGGACGAAAATAGAATATGGGATTAAGAAATTTCAAATTATTTCGCGGCGATTCAAAAGAAGGAAGCATGAAAGATTTCAAAGTTGAGGTAGATAAAGGCATGGTTATTCTCGATGCAATACACCGTATACAATCTGAACAAGTAGGGGACCTGGCTGTAAGGTGGAATTGTAAAGCAGGGAAATGTGGTTCATGTAGCGTTGAAGTTAATGGCAAACCGAAATTAGCTTGTATGACAAGAATGAATGAGTATAGCCCGGAAGAAACAATATCAGTTAGACCAATAAAAACATTTCCATTAATTAAAGATTTAGTTGCTGATGTCTCATGGAATTATAAACAAAATAAAAATATTGCCCCCTTTACACCGGATCCTGATAAAAAAGATAATAATGGTAACTATATTATGATGCAGGAAGATGTGGATAGAGTACAGGAATTTAGAAAATGTATAGAATGTTATTTATGCCAAAATGTTTGCCATGTATTGAGAGATCATGATAAAAAAAATGAATTTGTTGGCCCAAGATTTATGATACGATTAGCAAGCCTTGAAATGCATCCGCTTGATAAAGCAGATAGAATAGAAAATATTAAGAATGATTATGGATCAGGTATGTGTAATATTACTCGATGCTGTACTGATGTTTGTCCAGAGCATATACAAATTACAGATAATGGAATTATTCCTCTTAAAGAAAGAGTTGTAGATCGATATTATGATCCGATTATTTGGTTGTGGAATAAATTATTTGGTAAAACAAAATAGTACTCTTATTTAATTAAGTTATTATTCTGTTAAGGAATAAATGATTATTTTAATCTAAAATTAACGGGTATAGAAATCCACACTCCAACAGCTCTCTCCCGCTGTCTTGCAGGACGAAAGCGAGTTTTCCTTATAGCTTTTACTGCTGCTTCATCTAGCCCGGTATTGGGAATTCCTTTTAGAATCAAAGTGTCTTGAACGCGTCCTTTTTTATCGACAAAAACTTGAACTACAACCGTTCCCTCTATTCCTGCTTCTTGAGCAATTTCAGGATATACTGGACGAATACCTGTCAATGGTTGTGGAGGATCATCATAGGGTATAAACTTTACTCTTGGCCCTTCTGGAGGTGGAGGTGGAGCATCCCAAGCTTCAAAACTATCTAAATCAGTTTCCTCTATAGTTAAATCATCAGCAATATCTTCATCCTCCGATTCAACAGGCACAGACGGTCTTGCTGGCGGCGGCGGTTTTTCTATTTGTTGAGTTTGGGGTATATTTTCTATAATAATTTCTTGAAGATCAACATCTTCAAGTTCAATTAATCCTAAATTCCTAGGAGAAATTAAAAATGTTGAAATTAATAATAGTATGCTAATGAGTGTTGCAAGTCGTATAACAACTGGATACTTAAATTTTAAAGATAAAACAACAGGCTGATTTGACATCGTTTTAATTAATCTAAAGCAGTTTTGGATGAATAGTTTAACATTAGGGCATCAGCCTTACGGAGTTCAGTGTGGATATCTGATATTAATCCCATGCGAGCCGCTTTATCAGCTTTTATTGAAATAGTTAATTGAGGATCAGCAGCACGTTTAGAGTACATAATATGCCTAATGTTTTCAGATCGAATTAGCTTATCCTCTATAGATATCTGCCCTTGTTTTGACAACCAAATATGAGCAGTATGCCTTTTGGACTTTAACTTTTGAATACGCTTTGCTTTAGGTAGCTCAACATCTAATCCCGAATATTCCCGTAAAACGGTAGTGACCATAAAGAATATTAGAAGCATAAAAATAATGTCTGGCATTGAAGCCGTTGGGATATCACTACTAATATTAACTTTTCTATCTAGTTTCATTATTCAGCATCCGCAATGGAAATTCTGGTTGCATTAGCACGCTTCAATTGATCAATTAAAGAAACATAGTCTCCATATTTTGTTTTTTCATGAGCTTTGACTGATATAATTAATTTATCATTTTCAGCCAATCTTCTACGTATTTCTTTATTTACATCTTTTAATGCAACAGGGTCACCTCCAAGCAAAACATTCCCCTGTGAGTTTATTAGGCAATTTAATATGTTTGTTTTTTTAATTTCTAGCTCTTCACCTTCAGCTGGTAAAATAATACCAAGTCCTTTATCCATATCAATGGTCGTAGTAACCAAAAAGAAAATTAACAGCAGAAATGCAATATCTGCCATAGATGATGTAGGGATTTCACCACCTTTAAACCTGCGCTTCTTATTCATTAATTAATATAGTTTGACTTATTTTGATTCGTAAAGTCTATCTAATATTTTAGCTGAGTACTCTTCCATCTCTAGTACTAGCTTATCAATCATTGAAACAAAAAAGTTCTGAAATATTTGAATAATCATAGCCACAATTAATCCAAAAGCTGTTGTTAAAAGAGCTTGTGATATACCCCCCGCAACAACTGCTGGTGATATATCATTTGCAGCTGCAATAGCATCAAATGCATTAACCATTCCTGCAACAGTACCGGTAAACCCAAGCATAGGAGCGATAGTAATTACTGCATTGAGCCAGATCATATTTTTTTCTAAAAATGACATTTCTAAAGATGCAGAGTTAGATATAGCTTTTTCAGCTTCTTCTAATCCTCTATCAATTCTTGATAGTCCAGCGCTAAAGATTTTTGCTACCGGACCTTCTGTATTATTACACAATTCCATAGTAGCATCAACGCCATCATTATTAAGAGTTTCTTCAACATCTTCAAAAAACTTAGATGTATCGATTGATGATGAAATAAGCGAATAAAACCTTTCACCAACAATTCCAAAGCCTGCAAGTAGCAATATCAATATTGGCCACATAAAAGGGCCACCATTAATAAAATATTCTACCATATTATTAAACCTCCATTAATATTGTTCGATTCCATTTTATCTTTTCTCTCAAAATATTAAAAATATATTCAAAAAAATGAATAGTCGCGAATTTAATTTAATTTTTTTGTCTATCCATAATTTTTTAGAAAACTGTTAAAATTGTATTTTCAAGTAAAATTATTAAAGTCTATAAAATTTAATTCAATTTAAAGATAAAAATTCTTCTGCTTGATCAAAATATTTTAGGGCTTCTATTATTTGATTATCTTGCATTAATCTAATGCTCCATAGCATATCTTTTCCCCATTTTGCCCCAGCAATTTCAGATTTTATCATATTTTTTATATATGTTTCATCAATTAAAAATTCAGTTGTATCAGAATTAATTTCTAGCTCAACTAAATAATTTAAAAAATCATTATAATTTGAATTACTGATTAGCCATGATTCTTTGAAATTTTCAAAGTTTTCTAAAGAATCGCCATATTCAGAAACAAATTTTGTTCCCCAATTAAACAATGGCCTTTTTTGGCTTCCAATTATCTTTTGAGTATTTTTATTTAAATTTGATTCATATGGAATATATTCATCGGGCGTAATTCCACCGCCACCATAAACAATTCTTCCCGATCTAGTCTTATGTTTTGGCCTAAGTTCTTTTAATGAGTCAATAATTGCTTCCCTATCTTTATTATATAATTCAGAATAATAGTCTCTTGTGTTTCCGTTCTCAAAAGGTCTTTGAATTAAACGCCCACTTGGAGTGAAGTAACGAGCTATCGTAACTCTTATTGCAGATCCATCACGCAATCCTAGCTGTCTTTGGACCAGTCCTTTACCAAAACTTGTTTCACCTACTATTAGGCCTCTGTCAAGGTCTTGAACTGCTCCGGCAACAATTTCACTAGCGCTAGCAGATCCTCTGTTAAGTAAGATTATTAGAGGGTAATCTGATCTCCCCTTAGAAGGCCTTGCCATAAACACCTCATTGGTGTTGTTATGTTTTCCAATAGTATACACAAGAGTATCGCGAGTGGTTATAAACATATTTGCTATTTCAGCAGCTTGTTCTAAAAAACCACCAGTATTGTTTCTTAAATCAAGGATCATACGCCTCATACCAAGATCATCTAATCTTTTTATTGCACTCTTCATCTCTTTAGATGAGGTTGCTGTAAATCTTGTTAGCCATATATATCCTGTTTGATTATCTAGCATAAGAGAAGCGCGAACACTATAAATAGGGATAATATCTCTAATTATTGTAACTGGAAATGACTCTTGTCCTAATCTGGCAATTATTAGATCAACGCTTGACCCTTTAGGGCCACGCAACGTTTTCATAACCTCATTTTTAGTAATTCCGTAAGCATCTTTTCCATCTATTTCAATTATTTTATCACCAGGGTGAAGACCAGCTATTTCCGATGGACTATCAGCCACAGGAGCGATTACAGTTATATATCCATCCAATATATCAAACTCTATACCAATCCCTTGAAATTTACCGCGAAAAATCTCATCGATTTCTTCTTGTTTTTTTGGTGGTATATATACTGAATGTGGATCAAGCTTTTCCATAAACCCATGGAATGCGCCATCCCATATTTTTTCTAAATCAACTTCATCATAATAATATTCGTTAACATACTGAATCATTTGATTAAAAATTCTGAATTTATTTTCAATAATACGGTAAGTATCCTTGGTGGCAGAATAAAGGTTCCTAACGGAAGGTAGCGTAATAATTATGGCAATCACAATAATCGTTGTGAGAAAAGAAAAATGTACTCGGGATTTATGTGATTGTTTCATGATTAGTTAAAATTAATATGGTCTAATTATAAGCCGAAATATATCATTGTTCTGAATGAAAGCGCAGATAAAGCCGATTTTGGAGAATCACTAATTTGAAATCTATCATTTAACTTCCATTGTCCAGCCTGAATTACACCTTTATTATATCCAATGCTTATTCTGAGACCAACGCGATCAGTTATTTGCCATTTAACCGCCATATATGGTTGAAAGTTAAAAAATGTTCCACTCAAATTTGTCATACCGGTACTGATTGATGTTGGTGGTAAATATGAATTTTGTAAGTCTTGAATCTCTTGTTCTGTATTGACCTCATATATAAGATTATTATTTTGAACATCTCCATAATTATTATTAAAACTAGAATCCCACCTTGGCGTACCGGTGTTTTGATCTATTGAAATGATCGTTCTTCCAAGTCCAAACATTGCGCCACTAGCAACTTCCAAATCCCGAAAGATTGGCACTACATATTCCATAGTTACCGAACTAATCATAAAAGTGAATTTTGCCTCCACAGTTGGAACAAAAATCCCAGTGTATGATTCAGTTCTATCTGCAGCATACTGAGGGTTTCCTCCTTGCGCTGGAGTTATAGTGTCTTGAATTCCAGCTAGTCCATTATTATCTATAGCAAGAACAACACTTAATGCATTACTTATTCTTGATGTTCCAATACCGGCATATCCTCCCAATCTCCATCTACCAGAAATTTGTGTAAAACCCTCTCCACCATGAACAACAAAAGGGTTGTTAAAATCATCTGGGTTAAGGCCAACTTTTTTTAATTGGTTTGTTCCTGGAATTGAATCAAGCATCATGTACATGGGGCTATAGCCAATGCCTCCCCCAAAATAATCTTCAACAGGGTAGAGGTCGCTTTGTGCGCTTACTATCAGGGGAATAGAAAAAATAAGTAATTTATATAGCTTCATTATGACTTCAGATTATAATCGCATCAATTTTTAACTTTGGAAATTTATCCTTTAGAATTTCAATTCGGTAGCGAAATGTTTATAATAAAAAATGAACAATTATTTAAATATTTACTTAATAATACGTAAATAAATAAAATTATATATGATAATTAGATATTAGACGGTTGGTATTATATTATTGTATATTCTAGTATAGAAATCAATGTACAATTGTTTTCGCACTAAGCCTCGGAAGGCATTAATGAATAATTTTCAAGGGCTAGTTTTACTATTAGCCCTACCCCTATCTCTATGTCTTTACGGCAAACCAATTAAAGTTATCGGGACTTATGATCTTAATAAAAACAATCTTAATGAAATTTTAATTTTAAAAGATGGAGGGATACAGTATGTAGAAATTGATGAGGACAGCAACCATCAAGAACTGTGGTACTATCATCCTAATGGAGTAAGGTCCGCTTCTATAGTTGATGTCGTAATGGCAAATATAAACCAAGATCCTAACCCGGAAATAATAGCAATAATATCTTCACCATCAATTATTTCAGATAAAAAAACCCCATGGCTTGTAGCATTTAAGTGGACAGGAAGAAGATTTTCATCTGTCCCTATGGAGCTTTTTGAATTCCCTAATGAGAAAGACTTTTTACGACCTTCAAATATTAATTTTCATCAGTCAGATACCCTATCTATGTTTGCAGTATCTTTTGGAAGCCCCTCCAGAAAGGCGGCAGTTTTTAATTTAGTAGAAGATTTCGGCGCTCTGTCTATAAATGAGTCTAAAATTATTCAACCTGAAATATTAAAAAATGGTTATGGTAGAGTTTATACTGCTTTGATAACAACAAATAGTGGAGAAATGATATTAATTTTTAGCAAAGAAAATAATATACTAAAAACGGGAATATTTTCTGTGGATGATGGATCAGAAATTTCATCAGATTTACTTGTTTTAGAAGATAAAGAAAACCTATATGCACCAGATATATGGGTATATGATATTACTTATAATGACGAAGAAGGGGCGTTATTACCATTTCAAAATGATGAAGTATTGATGTTATCTTATTTAGATAAAAAACTTTCTTTAAGGCATTCTGAATATTCAGGACAAGGTTTATTTAGTGTTTCTGACACATCATCTTCAGAAGTGATAAATAATACTATTTTAAAAAGAATTGAATCAGGTTTGTATAAAATACTTGATGAAGAATTATCCTCTGAGTCTTCCATTGATCAAATAGAAATTGATTCCCTTATAAGTAGTATTTCAAATACAGATTCAATTTTTGTTGGAGATTCTATAAATATTTCTGCGACAGTAGACTCTGCTGGAGGTTTTTATAGTTTTCAATGGCTAGTAAAGCCACCAATTGGTACAGCCTATAAGCCTAATACAGGTACAATTAATTGGGTTCCAACCAATAAACAAACAGGAGAAAATATTTTTGCTTATCTTTCTCAAATAAGATTAGGTGAAAAACTTCTTAGTGTATCCACACCATTTGGTAAGCAACATCAAATAATTCCAATATTGACTGATTCTCTTTTCGCATTTAAATTATTTGTAAAAGACACTTTATCACCAATAACAAAATATGTTCCAGATAAACTTATAATTCCTGAAAATAAAACAGCATCAATAACAATGGTTACTAGAGATAGCACTATTTCTAGATATCATTTTGATGGAGAACATTACTTTGAATTAGATGTGGGTTATGATTTATTTACAGATAATTCACCATTTGTGCTTACCACCAATATTAGATCAAATCTTTCTTTAGTGGACAAGTCTATTTCTTCGAAATTATCTTTTTTTAGAGAGAACACGCCTGATAGCTCTCTTACAACAATATCGATAGATCATGACTTAATTAATAACACTTTAAATATTACAGCATCAAATTCAATTGATTCTATTCCACAATCATATAGCCCTGAAGACTGGAATCCAGATTGGTATCTTTATCCCAATTACGTATTTAATGGTTTTCCTCAATCTCTATCTATGGATTCAATAAATAATAATCTAAAATTCAAGATAAATGAAGATATAAAATCCCACCCTTATACTAATATTTCAGTTACTGTCCCATTGGGTGAAAATTTTTATACAAGCGCCTTTTCATTTCCAAATGAAATTAATGTAAAGAATATCGATGTTATTATTACCGTGGATTCATTATCTACAAAATCTATTAAAGCAACCTATGAGCTATATGGTAATGTTTCAGCTAATTCCTTAGCCGGAATTTTTGATTTGAAAGATCGAGTGAGGTTTAATAAACAATTTCTAGAAAGTAAAAAGCTATTAAAAAGCACTGGTTTACAAACATTTTCATCAAGCAATGATACTTCCATATCTGACTCATTATCTTCAGATTCAACTAATTTATTTAATAATGCCCCTTCCACTTCAGATTCAACATTACAAAATAATAGCGATGTTGCGCCCGATAGCGCAGCTGTACTCCAGAGTGATTCTTCCAGTATGGTTGCGCCCGATAGCGCAGCTGTACTCCAGAGTGATTCTTCCAGTATAGTTGCGCCCGATAGCGCAGCTATACTCCAGAGTGATTCTTCCAGTATAGTTGCGCCCGATAGCGCAGCTGTACTCCAGAGTGATTCTTCCAGTATAGTTGCGCCCGATAGCGCAGCTGTACTCCAGAGTGATTCTTCCAGTATAGTTGCGCCCGATAGCGCAGCTATTAAAAAAGAATAAACAAATGATCTATAAATATATTTCCATATTTTTGTTTCTATGCTTTATGGAAATTGGTTTATCTCAGGAACTAAAAATAATTGATATGGAAGGAACGTATGATTTAGATGGAGATGGTCAATATGAATTTGCTGCACTAGAGTATAACCGATTTAATGGTGATGCTATTTCTATGATACGTTACTATGAGATAGATATTGATGGATATCAAAATTTATCTTGGGAGTTAGAAATGCCTGATGGATTGCTGGGGAGTTTTATAGGCGTAAAGCTAGCTGATATTATAGGAGATGGTATTCCAGAACTTGTAGCTGTTGCAAATTTATCATCCAATGGGGATGAAACAATTTTGCAACCAATAATATTTTATTATAAATGGTATGATGATGGTTTTTCTGAAACACCTTCGGGATATTTAAATATAGGAGATCAAAAAAACTTTGTAAGATGTCATAATTTTGATCTCATTGACTTGGATAATGATAACGATCAAGAAATAATGTTATCACTTGGAAGTCCAGTGAGAGCATTAGCTCTAATTGATGTTGGAAGTGATGGTGATTTGATTATTATAGAGCGTTTAGAGCCACCAGCATTAAGTACAGGAGTAGGGTTCGTCTATGGTCAATCTGTAGATTGGAATAATGATGGGTATGATGAAATAATTAGCTTTAGCCCTGAAGGAAATGTTCTAAAGATCCAACCATATTTTAATCGTAATGGAAGACTTGTAATTGGAGAAGCGAAACAAGAAATAATCACGGGAATAAATGGACTTCTACCCATGTCAATCATTATTTCTGATTGGGATTCTGACGGTTTTAAAGATATTCTTTTGCCTTTTCAATCTGGGCATATTATTGCCATGACTTTATCACCTGCAACTGTAGCAATTGATGTATTGCCTATTGATGCGGGGCCACTATCGGATATGAGTGTTGTTGATATTAATTTAGATAATGTGAATGATTTATTTCTTGTGTCTGGAGAAATGAATATGATTACTATGGCGATGGGATCTTTGGATACAGTTGGATTAAAAACTAGTTATTTTACATTAGAAACTGATACTGCAGATGCACAGGTTTTTAATATCATTCCTATTACTGAAGAAGGTGAGTATACTGGCTCTATAATTGCTTCAAGCTGGGATGGCAAAGTAAGTAATGTTTTTTTAACAGAAATTGGCAAGAATGAAATAAGCCTTCCGTCTCCCGATGAAGAAGATGTTATCACAGCTTTAGATGAACAGATTGAATTAATAGACCTTTTCCCAGAAATTAAACATGCTATGGATTTGCCAAAGCTACCGAAGCCTCCTGCTACAATGGGGCAGGTTTTACCAAAAAGTATTCTACCTAGACATATCCTTACCTTAAATCAGCTTTTTACTTATAAAATTCCCGAAGATGAAGCACGTCAGTTTTATAGTTTTCGTTGGTTAACGCCACCACCTAGGGGCATGTTTTTTCATTATGAAAGTAGATCTGTTCAATGGGTTCCTGATAATACTCAGTTAGGAGCCTATAAATTAGGATATCGAATTGAGATGAAAACAGGGGAATCTGTATCATTAGAAGCCACTATTAAGGATTCATTATTGACATACCAGATGATTCCAGAATTAGAAGGGTACGATGAATATGTGTGGATTTATGTAAATGATCCTCCAGTTTTTGTAACAATGCCAATTGGTACAGAATTTGTGTCAAATTCAGTTTTTTCTTACACCCCGGTTGTAAAGGATAGAAATATTGATACCAAAATTAAATACAGCCTTGAAGTGGCTCCTGATGATATGATTCTAGGAGAAAATGGAAGTTTAGTTTGGAAAACAGATAGCGCAGATGTGAATGTATATGATGTTCGACTTATTGCTACTGATGGGTTCGATCGAGATATACAAGAATTTAAACTTTATGCAAGAGCGGGTGTGAAAATTATTTCATCACCAATTGTTGATTTAAAAGTACATGAACCTTATCAATATCAAGTAGATGTTTGGAGACCTGAATTATCACAGGAAATTAAAGTTAAATTACTTCACGCTCCTATTGGGATGTCAATTAATAAAAACAATTTAATTAATTGGACACCAGAATCAACTCAACTAGATACACAATATTTTGCCGTAGAAGCTAGCCATGGTGTTGCAAAAGATACTCAAAATGTGGCAGTATTTGTTAACCATCCGCCTGTTATTTCTTCTGCACCACCCCAAATTAATATCGTCAATGTGGGGTCAACGTGGGATTTTCAATTAGAAATTTCTGATCCAAATATGGCTGATAAATTAACTATTACATCATTGGAATTACCGGATGGAATGAGGATAGACCCTTTTACATGGAGAATACGTTGGGATCCTACTGATGAAGAGCTTGACTTTTCACATATGAGACTTGAAGTTTCTGATGGAAAAGAAACATATTTTATAGATTCAGAGTTTTATGTTAATGCGCCTATCAAAATAGTATCTGTGCCTGTTATGACGGCTAATTTGGGGGAACCCTATCAATACAGGATATTGAATTCAGATAAAAACAAAAGTGCCTTGCTTCCTTATGATAAAACTATACGTATAGATGAAATTAATTCAGTAAGAATCTACTCTATTGATATAACTGATGATGTTTATCAAGAAAACATAGGAAGATATATTGGTGAGTGGGAAAGTGCAGAGGAAATATATTTAACGGAAAATGATAAACCTGAATCAAGTGCATTTTCCAGATTAAATGCAAAAAAATATGTTAACAACATTTTTTGGGAAAATGACAGACTTTATATTTTAATAAAAACTGTTGATGATAGAACAATAGGGATAAAAGATCTTTTATGGGAATTTTTTCAAGGTTCAAAAGGTAAACCTCCAAAGGTTATTGTTGAAAGATTAAGTCCAATTAAATATACACTTCTAGAATTTCCAGATGGAATGGAAGTTGATGAATATTCCGGTATTATTAATTGGACTCCTGGGCCAGAGCAACATGATTCTCATACAATAAAACTTCTAATTTCAGATGGGTATATGAAAGATGAACAATCATATGAAATTTATGTAAATCATAAACCTATCATTGTATCAAATGCACCTAAATCAGCCCTTGTTGATGAGGTCTATAGATATCAAATTCAGGTAGAGGATAAAAACTCAAACTCGAAATTAGTTTATGAGCTTTTAAAAGCACCTCAAGGAATGCAAATGACAGAAGATGGGAAGGTTGTTTGGATACCTAGGGCAGCACAAATAAACAATCATTTATTTACGGTGCGAGTTACGGATGGTTATTCTGAGGATGTTCAAAAGTCTCAAGTTTTTGTAAATATACCACCCTCTGTTATTTCTATTCCTAAACCCGTTGCTCTTACTGGATATGAATATACTTACAAATTAGTAGCAGAAGATTTGAATAAGGATAAGATAAAATTTAAACCAATTAAACTTCCAAAATATTCTACATTTAATAAACGAACTGGTTTAATACAATGGCGACCAAGAAATAATCAGTTAGGGCCTAATGATGTAATTATTGCTGCTATAGATGAAAGAGGAGCAACAACTGCTCATGAATTTAAAATACATGCTTTTGAAAATCCAAGTGCAAGACAATTTGTTAATACAGGTTGGCCTCTGATGTTAACTTTTGTAGGAATGATGTTTGCTTGGGGTGTAGCCCAAATTTAATTAATATCAAGTTTTTGTAATATAAAATCTAAGCATGATTTTGATATTGTAAATTGAATTGGCAAAGCAAAAAGCTTATTAATAATATTCTTATTTGCATATTTTAATTTAATTAAATCCTTTTCTGTGGTAATAAGAAAGTCCGGATTGTGATTTATAATCTTATTTTCAATAAGATGAAAGTCATCATCTTTATAATCATGATGATCATTAAAAGTGATATGATCAATAAAATCTATTTTTTTCATTTTTAGTGTTAACTCAAAGCTTAATGGATCTCCAATTCCTGAGATTGCTAAAGCTCGTTTATTTTTTATTTTAGCTAAGTTAATTTTCCCTCTATTAATATCTAATAAATAACTAGATGGTTCATATTTGCTATTATAGTGATTTATATTTAATGATCTTAGTTTATTAATAATAAAGCTTGATGGATTTTTAATATTCATTTTAGTTACTATTACAATATCAGATCTTTTTAGGTGTTGCCATGGTTCTCGTAATAGCCCATAAGGTAATAATTTGTAAAGGTGCTTTGGTTGATTTGCATTAATTAAGTTAATATCTAGATCCCTATTTAATGATCGGTGTTGAAAGCCATCATCTAAGATAATTAATTGTGGTTTATATTTATTATATAAATATTTGCCGCCTCTATATCTATTATTATCAATAACTATTGGTATATCAAATAATTTCTGAGAAATTAAAACAGGCTCTTCACCAAAATATTTCCAGCTCTTTTTGTTTGAAATTTCTGAATTTAAGTCAATTGTCCCCTTTGAATTCCTTCCATATCCCCGGCTTAAAATACCAATTCTAATACCGCGCTTTTTTAACAATTCTGCAAAGAAGATTACAGCAGGTGTTTTCCCGGTTCCACCAGTTGTTATATTGCCAACACTAATCACTTTACATGGAAGATTATATGAAACAAATATCCCCAAATTATAAAAAATATTACGCCAAAATATTATACCCCAATAAAATAGGGCTAACGGGAAAAGGAATACGCGAAACTGAGGATTGTAAAAAAAACTATTCAAGAACACGCTTATCAACTAATAGTTCTAAGTTATCCATGGCCTCTTTAATGATGGATAAGCATTCATCAAAAGATTCTCCTTTAGCAAAATATATAGGATCTCCATATATAACTTCAATACGACCAAAGGGCTTTGGGATATAAAAAGTATCCCAATTAGTAAACCCCCAACGTTTTGTACAATGTGCTGCAGCGGGAATAATAGGCGAACCAGTTAATTGTGCAGCTTTAACAACACCAGCTTTAGGTATTTTAGCAGGGCCTTTAGGCCCATCTGGAGTTATTGCGACTAATGACCCCGGTATATTTAAAGCATTAACTATCCCTTCTAACGCCTCTTTGCCTTTATCAGAACTGGAACCCCTTATAACATTCCATCCTATATCTGAACATATGCGAGAGATGATTTCTGCATCATTATGTGTTCCTGCAACAGCATAATATTGTTTTTTTGATAATTGTTTTACAAAAGTTAAAACCCTACCATGCCATATTGAAATTATTACAGACTTATTTTTTTTAATTAAATTTTTATAATTGCTAGCACCTTCAATTCGCCATTTATTTGTATTATACAACAATAATATTACCCATTTACCTAATTTTGATAGTAAATATAATTTTATCGATTTCATATAGATAATCTTTTTAAAATTTCTTTTGCACCTCTATCATACACACCGGGCATACCTAACGTTCGTCTTATTTGATTATACCCTAATAATATGTTTTTGCGAGATGATCTATTATTTAATAGTGTTAAAATTGCATTTGATAGATTATTAGCGGTCATATCATTTTGTATAAATTCTGGTACTATCATTTTATTTGCAATGAGATTTACTATACATGCAAACTTCACATTTGACATTCTTTTTGCAAGAAACCAGGTGAGGTTTGAAAAGCGGTAAAATACAACAATTGGAATATCTAGAACGGCAGATTCTAATGTAGCTGTACCAGAGGCGACTAATCCTGCACTCCCATTCTGTAGCGCTAGTTGAGGGTTGTCGCTCTCTATTTTAATATAACTAGGAATATCATCAATGGTAACACCAGGAGCCTTCCCAAGGACAACCTTTAGATTAGGTATGTCTAACATTATTTTTTCAATTGTAGCGATTAAAATTGATAAATGTTGATTTACTTCTTGCTGTCTGCTCCCCGGGAAAATTGATAATATTTTATCATTAGGATCTAAGCCATGCTTTTTATAAAAATCTAAAGAAGAATTTGGATGTTCTAATTCTATAAATGGATGACCTATAAAACTTGTTTTAACATTACGTTCCTCAAACCATTCTTGTTCAAAAGGAATAATAGATAAGCATTGATCAACGTTATCTCTTAAAATTGAGACCCTTTTTTCTTTCCATGCCCAAACCTGCGGCAAGATAAAATATGTAACAGGAACACCTAATTTTTTTGATTCCCTTGCTAAGCGCAAGTTAAAACCTGGATAATCAACTAAAATAACACGTTCGGGCTTATTCTTTTTTATCCAATTAATTGTTTTACCCATTACACTCATCATAAAAGGGAGATGTTTTATTACTTCGATAAATCCTACAATTGCTAGTTTATTTATGTGTTCAATAATCTGCACGCCTTCCTTTTCCATCCTATCTCCACCATGGCCATAAAACTCAATCTGATGATCATATTTTTTTATTTGCTGTATTAATTTAGATGCGTGTAAGTCCCCAGATTCTTCTCCAGCTACAATAAAGATTTTTAATGAATCATCTTTTTTCATACTAAATAGTGTTTAAAAAAAATAATAAGTATTAATAAAATTATATTTTGAAGAGTTCTTTTTTCGGTTTTTATAGTTTTAGAAAATTTCATTGGCACATATTTATCTTTATTTTTCCATGAGCCCATTCGGGGGAAGAATTTTGGCACATTATTTATATATTTTTCGTATTCTTCTCCAAAAATATCAATTAATGTATTTTGTTCTAGATCAATAATTAAATAATACTGTATAGTAAAAAACCCCCATGTTATTATTAACATGAATGAAATATTGAGCGACCCTGCAATAAAAACAATCCCAGAATAAATAACCATATTCCCTATATATAAAGGATTTCTAGTATAGCTATATGGGCCTGATGTGCATAATGAAGGAGCGCCAACTTTTGTAGTTCTTGTTACTCCGCCCGCATAGCTCACAGCCCACATGCGCAGTGATTCCCCAATAGTTATTAATAAAAAGCCTATTAACACATTTTGAATTTCTGGATGAGAGTTATATAATATATATATAGCCAAAGGTATTGGAGTATAACTTCTATGTTTAAACAGGAAATTACCAGTATTCATTAATGCAGATCCTCACGGATCATTTGATCAATTGTTATTGCTAATTCCAATGCATTCTTTGCTGCATTGCCATCAACCATTGGCGTTGAATCCCCATTTATGCTATCGGCAAAATTTTCAAGTTCTGCTTTTAGTGCATCAAAAGATGACAATTTAGGTTTTTCATAAACAATATGTTTTTTCTTCCCATGATAGTCAAAATCAACATCTTTTATTGCATTTATATTTTTTTCCTTTTTATCAACTATCCTATATACTTCTGTTAATCCAATTAATAAGTCAATTGTAATATATAAGTCTTGTTGAAATATTTTAATTTTTCTCACATCATCTTGCGCTACCCTGCTTGATGTAACATTAGCTATTGTTCCATTTTTAAATCGAATTCTAGAATTAGCAATATCAATTGAATCAGTTAAGATCGATATGCCATTTGCATAAATTGATTCTACATCGCTATTTACTAAAAACAGTAATATATCAAGGTCATGAATCATTTTATCTAAGACAACAGGAACATCCGTACCACGAATATTATAGGGAGCCAACCTCTGTATTTCTATATACTTTGGTCTTAGCATGTAATTATTTAATGGAGTTAATGCGGGGTTAAATCTTTCAATATGGCCAACTTGAATTACTACTTTTCTTTTAATTCCTAATTTTATCAGTTTTTCAGCATCGGTTACAGATTTAGTTATTGGTTTTTCAATAAAAATATGTTTTTTAGCTTTAATACAATTATATGCAATATCAAAATGTGTTTCTGTAGGGGTAACCAATGATATTGCATCAGATACTTCAATTAATTGATTGATATTTTTGTATAGTGGGACACGGTACTTTTTGCCGATTGAATCAGCCCTTTTTTCATCAATATCATAAATTCCAATTAATTTAAAACTATCAATTGATTTTAAATGTTTTACATGGTGCTCTCCTAAGTGACCAACGCCAACCACGCCAATATTAATTTTCTTTATATTTTTATTCATTATTAAAAAAGTTGCTAACTCAAATTAAGTATTAAAATCTTTTATATGTTAAAAGAAACTAATTGTTAATTAAATAAAATAAATAATAGTTCATTTCGAAATATCTTGTTTTTTGTAAGAATTACATTCAATTTTTCAAGAGAATTCCAAGCATGGTAAACTATAATTACAAAGATTATCCCGTTTGCTGATGGCCGATAATATAAAAACAGGTATTGGATTTATCATTCCAACTGCCTCTTTACTTGGCTTTGTTTTATCTATTTTATCAAGTGATTATTTTAATGGTATTATTTTTATTATAGCTGGTATGATAGTATGGATGCTGTATATATTTGTTGTTGAATCAACTACACCAGCATTAATGGGTAATATATTAATCCTTTTTATTGTTTTATTATCCTTAGGTGTATTTTTAAACTATGGTCTTTCACAAAATATGTTTGGTGGTTATGAATTAAAATCCGATGGTTCATTAATTGCACTTCTCGTTTTATTTTTTGGCGGGTTAATTGGTATGGTTTTCCGGGAATATATTTCAGTAACTCCAGCATCTTCTTTAAGTACAGAGGACCTAGCATTGGTTAATACAGCCTTAAAAAAATCTGAAAATATTGACCAAACAAAATCAGATCCAAAAGTTATTGTAGTTAAGCAAGAAACGCCTAAAGATGAAGATGAAGATGAAGATGAAGATGAAGAAGAGTGGGATTATTCCCAAGCCCAAGTGTACGCATATCCACCTGATTATTACGAGAACGATGAATACGAAGACGATGAATACGAAGACGATGAATAAAATATTATAGTTTTATAACGAATCGAATTTACTTCCCTCTCTCATTTACAGTCATAGCTAGAACAATATTTGTACTACCTATAAATGCTTTATGTTGTTCAGTTGATGATTTAACAAAATAATATAGTGTCAGCAAATAAGATATATGAAACCACCATTCATTTACTTTACCTAGAAAAAATGCTCCATCAACAATTACAGTAATCATAAACAATATAGTTACTGCAAGAGTTGGTGGATACAGCCTTCGTTTAATAGCAAGAATACCTTTATAAAATTTGTTGTCTTTTGATTTAGTATACTCTTTTATATTTACTCCAGCACCAACAAAAAAGAAAATAATCAGAGTTTGAGTAGCTATAAAAATTAAGCTAACAAATAAATCAAATGAAATATGTTGAGTAGGCCAAATATTACCATAATGGTTTATACCAATTAGTATTAAGCCTATACCAGATAGGAAAATTAATACATATGATGTTATCATAAAAAACCACATAAAAAATCTTACACATTAAAATGGAAATAGATACAATCTCCATCGCACACAATATATTCTTTACCTTGTAGCTTTGCCAAACCAGCTTCTTTGACGGCTTTTTCAGAACCAAGCTTAATTATATCAGTATATTTAATCACTTCTGCCTTAATAAATCCTCGCTGAAAATCTGTATGTATTATCCCAGCTGCAACCGGTGCGGTGGTACCCTTTTTTATTGTCCAGCTTCTAACTTCTTTTGGCCCTGCAGTAAAGAAATTTTCAAACCCTAACAGATTAAATGCAGACTTAATAAGCTTATTCAAACCCTGTTCAGATAATTTATACTCTTTAAGAAAGATGTCTTTTTCATCTTCAGATAGTACGGCAATTTCTTGTTCAAGTTTGCTACATAGCGTGATAGAAATATTACCACTCTTTGTTGCGAATTCAGATAATTTATCATTTAAATTGCTGGCTTCATTTGCCGAGATATCAGATTCACCCACATTGGCAACATATAATATCGGCTTAAAAGTGAGCAAATTTAATTTTTTAATAATTTCTATTTCTTGAATATTTTCCGTATAAGTTTTTGCTTTATTTCCATTGTTGCAATGATCTAATAGAGCACTAATTAATGAGAACTTTAATTGATTATTTTTATCTCCTGATTTTGCAATTTTTTCCGTTTTTCTGTACTGTTTTTCAAGTGTCTGTATATCTGCTAAAAGTAATTCTGTCTCAATTATTTCTGCATCACCAATAGGATCAACCTTTCCTGAGACATGTGTTATATTTTCATCTTCAAAACACCGCACGACATGAATTATTGTATTTACTTGACGAATCTGTCCTAAAAATTGGTTGCCCAACCCTTCACCTTTGCTCGCCCCCTCAACCAAACCAGCTATATCAGTAAACTCAACAGTTGAGTGTGTAACTACATTTGGGCTATATATATTCTTTAAGGATCTTAGTCGTTTATCCGGCAGTTTTACAACCCCAACATGCGGATCTATTGTGCAAAATGGATAGTTCTCTGTTGGAACTTTTGAAGATGTTAAAGCATTAAATAGTGTAGATTTACCTACATTTGGTAGCCCAATTATTCCGCAGCGTAATGACATTTATTAATATTATTTGATTATTAAAAAGGATCTAAAGATGGGTCCATGCCTGTATCCCAGACAAGTTTTTCAAATAACCCAACCTGGAGATCTTTTGCAAAATATATTTCTTTATTTTTTACTGATAGGATGCCGTCTCCCCAAGCCATAAAAGTAGGTCTTTTAATAAATTTTTTGATATGAATAGTATATGTAATAATAGAGTGGTAGGGTCTTACTTGCCCTTTAAATTTTAATTCTTTTACACCCAAGGCTCTTCCTTTTCCTTCCCCCCCACACCATGATAGAAAAAATCCAATTAATTGCCAAAACCCGTCTAAACCTAGACAGCCGGGCATTACTGGGTCATTTTTGAAATGGCAAGCAAAAAACCAATCATTATCAGATATATCAAGTTCAGCTTTTATATAGCCTTTTCCGTACTTTCCATCAGTTTCAGAAATTTCTAAAATACGATCAATCATCAGCATGGGAGGCAATGGAAGTTTCCCAATACTTTTATCAATAAATTGTCCATCGGCAATTTCTAATAGATTTTTTTTGTTAAATGATGACTTTCGACTCATAGTTCACTAATAAATTAAATAGGAATTTATATAAGAATCTTAATTTCCATATTACTCTTTTCTAAATTCAATAAACAAATATGGAGTTTTTATGTCTGAATGGGTTTTAATATTAGGT